>Ga0114957_1000651_pt1 | contig 43318 bp, 36 predicted proteins | sample BantaG_FD_87175 | JGI IMG/M metagenome (GOLD analysis project Ga0114957, IMG submission 87175) | Marine algal microbial communities from Bantry Bay, Ireland - BantryBay_4 metaG | ecosystem: Host-associated > Algae > Red algae > Unclassified | place: Bantry Bay, Ireland | collected 2014-11-21
AAAACAGAGTTTTAGTATAGAGCTGTGGGAAGACCCCGAAGAGTCGGACACTGTAGATGCAGAATTGCTCGGCATGCGTGATGATGATGATTGGATATTGGATGGTATGTGGAACGAGCCATTACGATTGAGAGACTTTGCCTCGCAAGAATTATGGTTACGTATGGGCAGATATCCCTATAGTGAAGAAGAGCAAATTACGTTTGGTATCAAACGGCAGTATTGCGAGCTTTTTATCAACAACGAATACCGAGGACCTTATTATCTTTCAGAAAAAATAGATCGAAAGCAGTTACAGCTCAAAAAATATGATGATGGCGATCAGCAAGTCAGAGGAGAGCTTTTTAAAGGTTCGGTCTGGGATAATGGGTTACTTTTTAGAGGGGTCGATACGTTTAATAACTCCAGTTTGGTTTGGGGTGGTTATGAGGCAAAGTATCCGGATGATATTGGGGAATTGGATTGGTCAAACATTCATAATTTCACCGATTTTGTGGTCAATAGCGATCAAACGACATTCGATGCGACTATAGCTGATCGATTGGATATTGATAATATGGTCGATTACTTTATCTTTTTGAATGCAACCTTCGCTCATGATAATTGGGGAAAAAACGTGTACATCGCCCGATATGAAGAGAACTCTCCATATTTTTTCGTGCCTTGGGATTTAGACGCAACCTTTGGTAATACGTGGACAGGTGAGCGCATTAATATCACCGATGAAATTCTAATAAATAATGGTCTTTACCAAAAAATGTTGTTAAATCAGGATTTTATCATAGCCCTAAAGGCAAGGTGGAGCTACTTAAGAGGAAGCATACTTTCTACGAGTGAAGTGCAAGGTCTGTTCGATGATTCTTACCAGCTGCTGCAGGAGAACAACGTTTACAAACGTGAGGCATTGGTCGCAGACTTTCCTTTTAACTATAGCGAACAAGAAATCGATTTTATTAAAACCTGGATTTCCCAAAGGATGACCTATTTAGATGGCTACTTCTCTAGCCTCTAAAACTTGACGTTTACGCTACTATCTTACGATTGGACCGAAACAAATAGTGAAGGCGTTATGTAATGGTCAAACCACCTTTTCGACCAAGTTTTTGCGGAAACCCTTAATGGATGGGCAGATATTCTTCGTAAATTTGTAGTAGCGCTTAGTTATGAATCATAATTTAACATCACGGACGGCCATCTTGGTCTTTGCCCAATCTGCCGAGGCGGAAGCAAAGCATAAGGCAATTGCCAATACGGACGCCTTGTTCGATGTTTTAACAGACCATACCTTAAAAACTGTTGAAAAAACAGGTCTTCCCTACTTTCATATTAATGAATTACAACAAGTAGGCACGACATTTGGCGAGCGTTTTGCAAATGCCATACAAGCCGTTTACAGCAAAGGTTTCGATCGTGTAATTACTATTGGTAACGATTCTCCTCAACTAAAGGCACAACACATAACTGAAGCGGAATGTCAGCTTAAAAATGATAAGTTCGTGCTTGGACCATCTACAGATGGTGGTTTTTATTTAATGGGTTTGCACAAAGGCCAATTCAATGCAGAAGCGTTCAAACAACTTGCGTGGCAGACCAGTGCCTTATCAAAACAATTGCTCCGTTTGGTTTCTGTTTCAGTCGCTGTTTTTCGCCTACCTACATTGTTCGATATCGACACGGTCGAGGATATTAAATCGTTTATCGCATACGCCACTCGTATTCCAAATAAAGTACTTCAAATATTTTTATCAATACTCTTTCAAACGACAAAAATAGAAGTACATGCTACCGTAACTGTCGAAAATCGCTATTTAAAATTATCCTACAATAAAGGTTCTCCTCAATTATTTCAATCTGCATAAGCCCCTATTCCAAGTCGAGACTATTTCCTTGAAAGTAGCATCGGTATCGGACGATTGATATAATCTTTACGAAACACCTTTAATGAAATACATACTTTTTGCATTTGCTTGTTGCTTAAGTGCAATTGGCTTTTCACAGACAATAATTACTGGAACGGTAATCGATAGCAGCGATGAACCCATCCCATTTGTAAATATTTTGGTCATTGGCACCCAAACTGGTGCGACTACTAATGAATATGGAAAATATTCAATCACATCACCCACTAATTTAGGGGTGCTTAGTTTTTCGGTCTTGGGTTACAAGACCGAACAATTTCCTTTTAACGGCACCTCAACCTTGAACATAATGCTTTCTGAGTCTTCGGAAGAACTTGATGAAATTGTCATCACGGCTCTTGGTGTGAAACGAACGACCAAAGAACTTGGGTACGTGGTTCAAAGCTTGAACGCAGAAAGCATTACCGAAGTAAAATCAGTAAACTTTTTGGATAACCTATCGGGTAAATTGGCTGGGGTCACCATCAATCAAGGGGCTACTGGTATTGGTTCTTCCTCAAAAATTACTATTCGTGGTGAAGCCTCGTTCTCGAACAACAATCCGCTCTTTGTTGTAGATGGCGTTCCTATAAACAACAACTCCATCTTTAACTTTACCAATGAGGCGGCCACGGGTTTTCAAGAAATCGATTTTGGTAATGGCGCCATGGAGGTAAACCCGGACGATATCGCCGAAGTTTCCGTTTTAAAGGGGGCAAGTGCTGCTGCCCTTTACGGCACTCGTGCCTCGAATGGGGTTATCGTAATCGAAACGAAATCTGGAGCCAAAAGCAACGGTTTGGGAATTAGCTATAACACCAGTTTCTTTCTGGATTCCGCTTTTCGCCTCCCTGATTTTCAAAATTCCTATGGTCAAGGAAACTCTGGTGAATTCGCCTATGTCGACGGTTTGGGCGGTGGTGCCAACGATAACATTACCTACAGTTGGGGGCCACGTTTAGACATAGGTAATTTAGTGCCACAATTCGATAGTCCTGTTACCCTAGCGGATGGCAACATAGTTCGCGGTGGCGATACGGCATTATATAACGGGCTGCCTATTACAGCCACCCCTTTTAATTCAAATCCCGATAATCTTAAGGGTTTTTACCAAACGGGAACGACTTTTATCAATAATATTGCAATCTCATCAGGCTCCGAAAAAGCAGATGTTCGCCTTTCTTTTACAGACTTAAGAAGCGAATCTATAATACCCGGGGTAAACCTCAATCGCCAAACGGTCAGTACAAAAATAGGATTTAGACCAATCGAAAAACTACGCATTAACAGCTCGATCAGTTACGTAAATTCGCAGAGCGACAACCGCCCTAGTAATGGCTATGGTTCTGAAAACGTCAACTATTCGTTAGTGGCATGGGGGCCGCGTTCTTTGAATATCGATAATCTTAGGAATTATTGGCAGCCCGGTTTGGAAGGCACGCAGCAGTATTCGTTTAACTACACTTTTTTTGATAATCCGTATTTTATCCTTTTCGAAAATAGAAACTCTTTTAATAGAGATCGTGTTTTCGGAAATGTGTCGGCAAGCTACGATATTACTGAAAACCTGACCGCTACGATGCGCACAGGAATGGATTATTCTAGCGAGCTACGCCAATTGCGGCGTGCCTTTAGTTCTAATCGTTTTCGCAATGGGGGCTATGCAGAGCACGATGTATTCTTTCGGGAAATCAATACGGACTTCCTTTTAAACTATAGCGATGTGTTTAATGATTTTAAAGTGGATGTTTCCTTTGGGGGAAATCGACTGGACCAAAAGGCAATTACAGGACAGTCGCAAACGACCAGTCTAGCGCAACCTGGAATTTTTAGATTATCCAACGCTGCGTCACCGATTGAAGTTTTCGAGTTCGAAAGCAATAAACGCATCAATAGTTTTTACGGCATTGCCAAATTTGGCTACAAAGACTTCCTTTTTGTAGATGTTACGGGCCGTAATGATTGGTCGAGTGCCTTAGCAACACCTTTTTCAGTAGATAATACCTCGTTCTTTTATCCATCTTTATCAAGCAGTTTTATACTATCGAATGTGGTCGAACTGCCCGATGCAATCTCTTTTGCGAAACTACGTGCCAGCTGGGCGCAGGTAGGTAACGATACCAATCCGTACCAAACCACTGGTGCTTTTGTAGCGCAAACGCCTTTTAACGGGCAACCAACCTTTAGCAGTCAAAACTCCATAGCAAACCCTAATCTTAGGCCCGAGCGCACTTCTTCATTTGAAGTGGGTGCCGACCTACGCTTTTTCGGAGACCAGTTGCGGTTTGATGTATCATATTACAATGCCCTAACGGAAGACCAGATTATCTCATTACCTATTGGTATTTCATCTGGCTTTACACAACAGGTGGTAAATGGAGGGAAAGTACGTTCCAAAGGAATAGAAATCATTGCCGGCATCTCTCCTATCATTTCTGAAAATTTCAGATGGAACAGCACCTTGAACTTTGCCAGCAACCGCGCTACGGTAGAAGAACTTCCGCAAGAAGATGGTCGGTTAACATTGGCTTATTCAAGAATTTACAATAGTCAAAACCAAACGGTATTTTTTCAGGTCGATGAAGGTGGCCGTGTTGGGGACCTATACGGCACGGGCTATTTGAAAAATGAGAATGGGGACTTTATCTTGACGGACGAAGGGCGCTACATTCCAGATAATAGTCTACAGAAGCTTGGGAATTACAATCCCGATTTTACACTCGGATTCAACAATCAATTCAATTATAAGAATTGGAACTTAGGCTTTTTACTTGACTGGAGACAGGGTGGTATTATTGTTTCACGTACTCGAGCCTTAGGTAACGTAGGCGGTCAATTGGCCGAAACCGAAAATAGACCTGAAGGTGGCATTGTTCCCCAAGGCGTGGTAAATGTTGGCACTGCAGATGCTCCTGTGTATCAACCTAATACAGTAGCGGTTACGGCTGAGAGTTTTTACCGCCAATTTTACGATCGTAATCACGAGGAGAACAACACCTATGATGTATCGTTTCTAAAACTGCGGCAATTCGCTATCGGCTATACTCTCGATAATCTTAATATTTTCAACCAAAAAACAAGTCTCAGCCTATCGCTAATTGGTAGAAATCTTTTTGCCATAACCGAAAATCCACATTTCGACCCCGAACAACTCGCCGTGCAAGGGCAAGGGTTTATTAGTGGCGTTGAAGATATGTCGTACGCCACCACACGTAGTTTTGGGTTTAAAGCAGGGTTTAATTTTTAATAGCATGAAGATGATAACATATATAAAAATTAAAAATAGTATTTCAGGACCGTTCCTTCCCCTAGCAGGGAAAGGTGGATTGCATTCCGACGTTTCAGTCGGAATAGCAAGACGAAAAGGGTTGCGCACAAGCCATCGACCATATTCCAGAAACCTTTTGGATGGCGTTTTTACACGGTTGAGTCTGGGGGGCTGGACTAAGGTTTGGGTTCGACCCCTTCCGTCCACTAAAGCGGACACCTTTCCCTGCCAGGGGAAGGAACAAAAAACAGAGACCTCCCCTAGCCCCTCCCAAGGAGGGGGATTGTTTATTGGTCAAGATTCAAATCTTGAAATGCAAAATAGCATTGGCCTACAAAGAACATATTTGATGCCAGCGAAACAAGTATTACGAAAGAGTATACTATTCCCTCTCCTTAGGAGAGGGCTAGGGAGAGGACTCGCAATATTTGCAATTCTGCTAACCACCTCCTGCACCCAAGATTTCGAAGAAATTAACACCAATCCAAATTCCCCGGTTTCTGTACAACCAAGTCTGTTATTACGCCAAGTCCTCTATGATTACGGGGAACAAATGTCCTATGAAGGTTTTACCGCGGGCAATCTTTTAGGCCAGTATACAACCGCATTGGATTTTAATCTTTTTGATCGGCACGACCTAAAATCTCCCCAACTAGGTGGAAACCCATGGCCTATTTTCTACAAAAATCTTGGGGATAATGAAATCATTCTTAACCTAGCACTCGAAAACGAAACTTTTGCGGTCTATGAAGGTCCGTCTCGAATTATGAAAGCCTATATGGCCGCAGCCTTAACCGATATTTTTGGAGATGTACCGTATTCCGAGGCTTTTCGTGGGCAAGAAAGCACGGTAACCCCTAAATATGATGCGCAAGAAGCAATTTACACAGGGGAAAACGGTGTTTTAGACAATCTCGATAAAGGTATTGCTGCCATCGAAGCATATTCCGGGGCAATTGCTCTTGAAGGAGATATTCTTTTTAATGGGGATTTAAACGGATGGTTGCGCTTTGCGAATTCCCTTAAAATAAAATACCTCATTCGTACTTCAGATAAGATTGATGTTTCCCAAGAGTTAGCGGCACTGGTCGCTGAAGGAAATTATATCAGCGAAAATAGTCAGAACGCAGTTTTTGATTTTACCGCCGGAGAACCAAATAACTTTCGTTTAGCACGTTTGCGTATCGGGGATTTTAACAATTTTGTCCTTTCAGAAACTATGGATGAAGTACTAACAGGATTAAACGACCCAAGAATCGCTACGCTTTTCCTCTCCTTTGCGAATAGCACGGATGATGGTTTTAACGGACTTTTAAATGGTATAGACGCTTCACAAACCTCTATTGCTATAGCCGACTATTCTTTGGCAGGAACAATTTTCAGAGAAAATACCGCCGTGCTGGATGCCAATTTCATGACCAGTTGGGAAACTCATTTCCTATTAGCCGAAGCAGCAGAAAAAGGATTGATATCCGGTGCTGCAAATGAATTTTATGATACTGGTGTAACGCAAGCCTTCGCGTATTGGAATACGCCTTTACCTGTATCTTATTTAACCGCTGAAGGTTCATATACTGCATCGGGGACAAGCCCCTTACAACAAATCATTACTCAAAAATGGATAGGAAATATGATTAACGGCTATGAAGGTTGGATTGAGTATCGCAGAACAGGTTTTCCAATATTAAAAACCATTTCAGCAAGCTTAAACAACGATTTAATTCCAGTTCGCATGCCATATCCAGCAGAAGAAGAAGCTTTGAATAATGTGAATTATACAGAAGCTGCGGCTGCGACTGACGGCAATAGTATTAACGTGAGTGTTTGGTGGGATGAGGCCCCCTAACCCCCAAAGTGGGAACTTTTACTCGGGCGTAGCCTTTATGAAGACCAAAAAGGATGCCTATTGGAGTGGAAAATAATTACTTGGATGGAATGATAGTGTAAATTGATAAATGTAAAAAATGAATAATTTTAATTGAATGCAATAACCCACATACTAGCAATAGATATTTCCCTTTTGGGGGTTAGGGGGCTCCAGTGGTTGCTCATCATAGCATCTAGCTTGGTGCTATTCTTCCTATCTCCTTTAGCAAAAAATACCAATCAGTTTTTTAAAGCGGTTCAGAAGAAGAAAGCGCCCAGCACGTTCATGCTAATGGGCAGTCTGGTCATCTCGTGGATATTCGCAAAGAGCATTACCAATGCCGCCAATCTAGGGCTTGATTATGGCTTGGTTGGTGGTGTAGCTTATGCAGGTTATTATTTATCCTTTGCCGTAGCAGGGGTTATTATTTATCAAATGCGCGTAAAAGGGAATTTTACGAGTATTCATCACTTTCTAAGTTCTAAGTTCGGAAAAGGTGCTATGGCCGTATTTTCTATCCTGATTGCCATTCGTTTGTTCAATGAAGTTTGGAGCAATACGATGGTCATCGGCTCCTATTTCGGAGATATGGGAACCAGTGGTTATTATTGGTCAATCTTGGTGTTTACGATGCTTACGCTCGCCTACGTACTCAAGGGCGGTATGAGCAGTTCTATCTTTACAGATGTGCTGCAAATGGGACTTTTCGCCGTCTTACTCATTGTAATTCTATGGAGTATTTTCAGCCCGGAAACGTCATTTACTGCACAAAGTATGCTCACATCAGGCACTTGGTCTTTTGATATGGGTTTAAACTTGCTTTTCGCCGCTTTGCTTCAATCTCTGAGCTATCCTTTTCACGATCCAGTAATGACCGATAGGGGATTTTTAAGTAGCCCAAAAGTGACCTTAAAGAGCTTTTTCTTGGCAGGTATCGTCGGCGCTATTTGCATCGTGCTCTTCAGTATAATCGGTATTTATGCGCAATCACAGAATATGACCGGTCAAGCTGCTGTTGAAGTCGGCAAAGCTTTCGGAGTAGTAATTCTGTTAGTCATCAATTTTATTATGATTACTTCGGCCGCTTCTACTTTGGACTCTACCTTTTCGTCTTTTTCCAAATTGCTTTCTATAGATCTTAATATGGGCAATTCATTAAAATTCGGCCGCTGGTCAATGGTTCTGATTGCAGTTCTGGGAACCCTCCCTGTTTTTTTAGATGCCGAAATACTCTCTGCCACTACAATAAGCGGTACTATGGTTATAGGCCTAACACCTGTTTTTATATTCTGGAAGTCGAAAGCCCCTAAAATCAGCTTTCATTTGAGTGTTTTTTGTGGCATTTTATTCGGATTTTTGCTGATTTTCAAGTGGTTTCCTCAACAAATGATTTTTACAACTGGTAAATATGCCGACTTACTCTGGATTAATATATGGGGCATTCTCTGTTGTGTAACCCTTTATTTTATACCCAAATGGATAAAAGGATAAAACATATCGGAGCCAAAAGTGGCAAACTGCTGTTATTCGGTGGGGTTTACAGTAATCTGCAGGCCTTGGTAAAATTGGTTTCCATTGCCAAAACCGAGGGTATTTCTCCAGAAAATTGCATTTGCACCGGAGATATTACCGGCTACTGTGCCCAACCAGAAGAAACTATACAGTTATTTCAAGAGTGGGGTGCATTGACTATCGCCGGTAACGTAGAATTGCAACTCGCCAACGATAGTGAAGATTGCGGTTGTGACTTTAAAGCTGGGGGACGTTGTGATAGCTTTTCCAAAATGTGGTTCCCTTACACTAAAGGGCGTCTTTCAGAAGAATCTTTACAATGGATTTCAGAGATTCCGGAACATATCGCATTTGAATACGCAGGAAAAAAAGTAACTGTTGTGCATGGCACCTATAGCAATGTGTCAGAATTCGTATTTGCATCAAACGGAGAACAACATAAGCAACGCTGCTTTGAGGAAACGGAAAGTGATGTCATTATCGCTGGGCACTGCGGATTGCCTTTTCATAAATCCGTTCAAGGAAAACTTTGGCTGAACCCAGGTGTTATAGGCATGCCAGCCAACGATGGTACGACGCGAGTGTGGTACATGATACTTGAGAATGATAACGGAAATATAAAATATACTCATCGGTCTTTTGAGTATGATCATAAGACCGCTCAAGGCTTAATGTTCCAAAATCACTTACCTGAAGCTTATGCAGATACGCTTTCGTCAGGTATTTGGGACAATATGGAAATACTTCCCGAAATCGAAAAAATGGGACAAGGCATTCCTATTTATTTAGATACTAGTACAAAACTAAATATGAAACCTAAAAAACAGAAAAAGATGGCAGATTCTTATTACAACCCAAAAGACTTGAGAAAATTTGGTAAAATAACGGAATGGAGCGAAGAGCTTGGCACTAGATTTTTCGACTATTATGGTAAGGTTTTCGAAGAAGGCGCACTAAGTGCTAGGGAGAAGTCCCTAATTGCCTTGGCGGTTTCCCATGTGGTAAAATGTCCGTACTGTATAGATGCCTACACCAAAGACGGTTTGCAAAAAGGTATTACCAAAGAAGAAATGATGGAAGCCGTACATGTTGGTGCTTCTATAGAAGCCGGTGCAACATTGGTTCACGGCGTGCAGATGATGAATAAGTATGATAAATTGTCGATGTAATCGATAACGCGTTGTACTACTTGAAATTAGATTGATTATTTAAACTTTTACAGCATAAAAAATGGAAAAAAGTATTTTACCCAAAAAGGCAAAGAAGGTAATGCAAAAATCGCTAAAAGCAAGAGATAATGAATTTGCTGAAAGCAACAAGCAATTAGCAATATTGAATGGAAGCATTTTTGCCGATGGTGAGCTTCCATACTTCAAAGACAAGATTGCGGAAATTGGACATTTTCCACTGCGACCAAATAAATTGGAAATCCTACAGATAAACGTGGGCTATATGTGCAATCAAGTATGCGAACATTGTCATGTAGATGCTGGTCCTGACCGAAAAGAAATCATGACGCGCGATACCATGAGGCAATGTTTGGAAGTCATAAAGAATACTGGAGCGCATACCTTAGATTTAACCGGTGGTGCCCCAGAAATGAATCCTGATTTTGAATGGTTTGTAGAAGAGGCAGCTAAAGCAGGAATTAAAGACTTTATAGTCCGCTCTAACCTAACTATCATTAGGGCAAATAAGAAATACCATCATTTGCCAGATTTTTTTAAGAAACACAACGTGCATGTAATTTCTTCTATGCCACACTATACCCGCGGCAAAACCGATAAGCAACGTGGCGACGGAGTTTTCGATAAATCAATTAAAGCCTTGCAAGAGTTAAATGAACGAGGTTACGGCATGCCCGGAAGCTCATTGCGTTTAGATTTGGTCTATAACCCATCTGGCGCGTATTTACCGGGAGACCAAGTAGCTATGGAAAAAGATTTTAAAAAGGCTTTGGATGAGGATTTTGGTATTCAGTTTCATAATCTATTTGCGATTACGAATTTACCAATCGCTCGTTTTCTAGATTACTTAGTGGCTTCCGAAAACTATGAGGATTATATGTATGCTTTAGTGGAAGCGTATAACCCTTCTGCGGTTGCGAATGTGATGTGTACCAATACGATCTCCATCAGTTGGGATGGTTGGCTATACGATTGTGATTTTAACCAAATGCTAGACTTAAAAGTAGCCAGTAAAGTAAAGCACATTAAAGATTATAACGAAGACCTTTTAAACGATAGGAATATTATTATTTCGCAACATTGTTATGGGTGTACCGCCGGGGCGGGAAGTAGTTGTCAGGGGACGGTGGTAGCCCCCTAGCACTCGAAGGAGGAACTCTAATTAGATGGTTTTTTGAAATACCTATTTTCATCTAATCGTTATTACATATTCTTCTTCCTTTCTAGGGTATTGGCACCAATGGTATACGCATAAGCAGCCGCTGGTAAAAATTGAATGTTTAGTCCTTTATATTCTTTTTCGCCCTCTATGTCTATCGTGGTAACAATAGGATTATCCAAATCACTCTCAGAACAAAACTTGTGTAGACTCTTTAATTCGTTCGGCTTGTTATAATATCTGTTGCTCCATTTTGCTTCTAAGGCCCACGTAGGCTTTAAATTAGAATCGCTTAATGCAACCATATCGACCTCGCCGTTAGTCCACCTTGCATGCCCAGGAGTGAACCAATCTCTATGCATCCATTGGGCAAAAATTGCAGTCTCCACCATATTACCAATCATTTCATCGGTTGCCGTTATGGGTGACAATAATGCACTCCGCAATGAAGGGTTTGTTAAATATATTTTGAAGAAATTATCTCGTTTAAAACGTTTTCCACTTTGGTCAATACGCCTTACACGTTTGATCAGATATGCTGCTTCTAAATATTCAATATACTTTTTTATGGTGTTTTTGGGGACTTGAGATTGTCTACTGAGCGTTTCCAAAGAAAACTCGCCTCCACTATTGTATGCTATTGTGGTAACTAGAGAATTTAATTCTCGTGTGTCACCTATCCCATATAGGCTTGGTAAATCTCGTAGTAATACTTTATCCACTATATCTTGCCGAATATATCGCCTTGAATTTGATTGAATTTTTTCGGAAAAAATAACCTCTGGATAACCTCCAAAATTTATATAATCCAAAAAATGTTTGTTCAGTTCATTTAAATGCGAAGAGGTATAAAACTGCGCAACATGCTTTTTCCACTTTAATTTAGTTGTTGTAATAATTCTTTCCAATCCTAACAAATGCATATACTCATGGAATGTCAACGGAGGCAATAAAAAATCTGTGAATCTACCTGCACCACTTTCCGTACTAGCAAATTTTAAGGCCGCCGCGGCTGATCCTGAAACAATAAATTTATCTTTTCGATAACTATCGACCAAAGATTTCAGATGTACTTCCCAATTACGACAATATTGAATTTCATCATAGATAATATGCCAGTCATTTTTATCCTTTATTCCCGAAGCTTCTTTTGAATATGTGAAAAGTTGTTCAAGCGATATGTTATTATAAATAGGATTCTCTATGGTAATGAATATAATCTTCTTCGGACTTATGCCACTTTGAATTAAATCTTCAACCATATGAAAAAGCATAACCGTTTTACCCACACGTCTAGGTCCCATTAAAACTACCGCTCTTCTGATATCTCTTTCGTACACTAAAGGTTTGAATAAATCAAAATAGAGCCTTCTTGACATGATGTTATAGTCATCTTCAATATGACCATCTACCCACCATGGGTTTTCAAATTTGATTCTATCAAGAACTTGTTTTTTAGAAATTTTTATAAGCATTTACTCTTATTTAATTCAAAAATTAAAAATAAAGTCAAATAAGATATTTTTAACGTTTTACCATTCTTATTTCAAGGTTTTGAGCCTGACTCATAAAGAAATGATTCTAAATCGTAAAACCCCAGATTTGGATGAATTTGAATTACAGGACACTTTACTTAAAAGAAGTTTGACTGATACCACCAATATCTGTATTCACAATTCTAAAAAATCAATATTCATTATTCTGAGTAATATTGCGTAAGCCTTCAACTACAAACTAGTCGGTTCGTTTTTTTTGATTGTCACTGATTCATAAATCGCGTTTCACAACCGTTTATCGAGTATTCACAACAAAGCACCCTGATTTTTATACTAAAATTAGGGTTTTTGGGTTTTATATTTTCCCGACCTGTTGGTCGGTTTCAGAACAGTTTAAAGCCTAAATCTCATGGAAAAAAGTCTCAAACGCATGGCCACCATGCAACGCCTACAAACTACCGGTCTTTCACTTTTTTATGAAAAAGGCTATTACAATACTAGTGTTGATGATATTCTAAAAAGACTTTCACTATCAAAAGGAGCATTCTATTATCACTTTGAATCAAAGGAAGATTACTTTATTCAAATTATCGAAAGCCTAGTTGTACGAAAAGTCTATAGTATGTTGATTGAACCAATCGAAGGCCACGACCATACTTTCGATCTTATTATCAATTGTTTCGAAAACGCATTGGAAACTGCTGTACATAACGAACTTGATTATGGCTTTGTACTCAACAATTTTGTCAATGAATTCAATGGTCGAAACGAGCACATTATGAAACATCTGAACGAAGTACTCAAAGTTTGGGAAGTTACCTTGGTTTCTGCTATTCAACGTGGAAAATTCAATGGTCATATTGATCGCCATGTAGATGCTGAAGGTGTTGCCATATTTTTGATGAGTTCCTTTATGGGCATTCGTACCTTAATGGTAGAAACTGCCCCAAGTGCCAGAAAGTATCGTTTTATGTCGCAATTACGCTATTACTTCAAATCTTTGGAGCCTAAAACAAGCTCTCAATACAATAGTTAAAACTCTATAGTATATGGGAGGCGCATAATTCTAGAAATTGAAAGCGTCATATAAAGCACCTTCTACCCAACTATCGATACTATTTTTTCGATAATAAGTGATGGAGAAATACTTGCGATGGCATTTTCATACCCTTGCGGAGCCTTATTCCCATAAACAGAAGTGGGAATCAAAGGAAATTGGTTTCTGTCTGCAACGAGCGTATTCGCATCTTGTTTAAAGGGAGCGAAGCCTGCAAACGGGTGCGTTACTCCCCAGATTGTAACTGTTGGGATACCATACATGGCCGCTAAATGCGCATTGCCACTATCCATCGCCAACATTACATCCAAATTGCTGATTAAAGCCAGTTCTTCTTCAAAACTAAGTTGCCCAATAGTGTTGGCGCAGTGCTTACCATCGGCGAATTGCGCCAGTTGTTGTTTCTCTTTCTCACCTCCACCAAACAAAAAAAGCTTATACGTGCCATTATTCTTCAACTCATTAATGACTTTGGACATCAGTGCCAATGGATATGTTTTTCCCTCAAAAGCAGCAAACGGAGCTATTCCTATCAACTTTCTATTTTTTGAATCGATAAGCTTTGCCCTATTTCCTAAAAGCGGTTCATTTTGCAATAAACTTACTTTATCCAATAGAACGGGATACCCCATTTGAGCAAATACACTTGCGTAGCGTTCATGGGTTGTTTGGAGTTGTTCGAATTTCTTATTTGTTAGTGAAGTCAGTGCTTTTTTCGCACTACGCCCTTTGTCAATTTGATAAAACGGTTTTTCATCCAATCTAAAAAGTAGTTTCAAAAAATTACTTCTTAGCACGTTGTGTAAATCTGCTACTGCTTGAAATCGTTGTCTTTTCAACCCTCTGTGAAGTTTCCAAAGGCCTATAATTCCTTTATGGGTGCCTTTTACATCTGCCTCGAAAATGCTGACATTCGGTAATTGCGAAAACATTGGGGCAAAGAAAGCCCGTGTTAAAATGGAAATTCTTAACTCTGGATGTTGCTGGGTAAGTGCTAATAAGACTGGAACCATCATCGCTACATCACCCATTGCTGAAAGTCTGATGACCAATAAATGGGTGTTGGCATTCATTCCTATTATTTTAGACCTCTCAAAATAGGATTTAGCTCATCGTCATTATACATCTTCATTTGCTTATACACCTTCATATATTTTCTACCTGCTTCGATATCTTTCAATAATTGATCTATGGCCAAAGAAAGGTCTTTTCGTTGTTCAAGCAACACTGTCAATTTGTCTTGACATTTTTTTTGATGCCCCGAAGAAGCGTTCTTTCGTTGCGTCTCTTCGCGCATGTGATAGATTTTCAAGGCTAAAATTGATAGGCGATCAATTGCCCATGCAGGGCTTTCAGTATTAATTGTAGCATTTTCATTTATTTCAACCGATTGGTATTTTTTCCAAAAATAACTGTCTATATACTCTACCAAATCTGTCCGATCTTGATTACTAGCATCGATTTTACGTTTTAGTGCTAGTGCAGCGTTTGGTTCGATGTTGGGGTCCCGTATAATGTCCTCATAATGCCATTGTACGGTATCTATCCAATTTTTACGATATAGCAAATGGGCTATATCATCCTTGGGGTAAGGGTTTTCAAAAGGCTGATACACATCGTCTTTTACATGATATTCTTTAATGCTTTCTTCGAAGATGGTAATAGCAAAATCACTGAACATAGTACTCATTTTTCACAAAGATACCTTTTCTACCCAATTACCAAACCGATAAAGAAGACCATGAACGGAATGAAAATAGAGAGCATTAAAACAATCTCCCTGATGTTGGTCTTTTTGATTGATTCTACATATTTCGCCAAGAATATTGCGGCCGGAAAGAAAGTAACCATTATCGGGTAATTTCCTGGTGTGGTAATAAATACCTTCAGCAAAAGCCCTAAAATAAAAAGTACCGCTATCAGTCGTAGGGTAGCAACCTTACCAAAACCTGCCTTACCGACTCTTAGGAATGTGACGAGGCATACAATTGATATTCCAATAATGTAGAGGGCTAGTTTGGAGCTATTCATCCAACTCAAAAAATATGTCTTGTCAAACATATAATCAAAACGATAATGCTCCCAAAGGAAATTAGTCTTATTCAGCAATATCAGTACACAATAACCAATCATAAAGACTGTAAAAACTGCAGCCAAAGGAGCTAACCAGTTTTTGAGGTTTTTAGGCTCGTAAATATTTATAGCCATGTAGACTACAATTAAATAAATTAAAGCCCAATCATAAAAAATACTTGCGACAACAATCCAAATAGTAGCATCAAAGATTTTTACACGAATATCCTTTAATGAACGGACACTAATTAAACGTCGCATAGCCAAAAGAAGAAAAAAAGTACACATCACTGAATTGCTGTCTAGCAAAGTCTGAGGGAAAACTAGGAGCAACATTGTAAAAAACAAAATTGCATACGAATGTGAACCTGTTATTTTATTACGTTTTACAATGAAATTAAGGATGAGAAGACTAAAAAATAATACAGCAAGAACTGCTGTTTTAAGCACTAATTCTAGGGTGTCGTACCATTTATCGAAAATAATAAAATGGACAAACCAATAGAAAACGAAAATAAACGTTAATAGAATGATGTAATTAATTGGCTTTGTTTTGCCAAAAAAGCTTGAAATCATCTTTGGTTTTTATACTTTTGCAACGTAAATATACTATATCATGAAGGCATTATTTGAGGCAATAGAAGATTTATTCGTTAACGTACTGTTCGCACCATTCGATATGCTACGTTTTATGGAAAGTTGGTGGGCATCGAATATGTTGAACTGGATTTTTATGATTATCGGATCGGTCGCCTTTGTATATTGGATGCTTCAACTTAAAGGCTACAACGATAATGGGGAAGAAGACAAGAGTGTTACTTCGCACTCCTATCTCTAGAAACCCATATTTATCGGGGAAATTCTTTTTTAACCCTGGGTAAGATACTAGGCTTAGTATTACAACTCTAAATCAAAGCCTAAGTCTTTTCTGTAATTAATGCCCTCAAAATTGATTTTTGCAGCGTTTTTGTAGGAAATATTCAAAGCTTCTTTAAAGTTTTCGCCAAATGAGGTGATTGCCATTACCCGACCTCCATTCGTAACTACTTTGCCACCATGTAGCTTTGTCCCAGCATGAAATACTAAAGAATCTTTCACATCTTCGGCTCCATTCAGTTCTTTTCCTTTTTCATAAGCGCTGGGATACCCGCCAGAAACCAACATAACGGTCGCAGCTGTTCGTTTATCAAGTTTTAAGTCTAGACCGCTCAAAGAAACATCGGCCACCGCTTGGAAGAGCTCAACGAGGTCATTTTGGATACGTGGGACAACTACTTCTGTTTCAGGATCACCCAATCGTACATTATACTCAATCACTTTTGGCTCATCTCCCACCTTTATCAGTCCGATAAAAATAAAACCCTTGTATGGTAAATTGTCTTTTTGAAGTCCCTCAACCGTAGGTTTTACAACCTTTTCCTGAATTTTATCCATAAAAGATGGGTCGGCGAAAGGCACTGGTGAGATGGCACCCATACCCCCGGTGTTTAGTCCAGTATCGCCTTCACCTATACGTTTATAATCTTTTGCGGTTGGCAACACCTTATAATTTTTACCATCTGTTAGCACAAAAACGCTTAGCTCTATCCCATCAAGAAATTCTTCGATAACCACAGTTGTGCTCGCAGCTCCGAACTTGGCATCGACCAGCATTGTTCTCAGCTCATCTTTGGCTTCTTGTAAGTCTTTTAATATCAAAACGCCTTTTCCGGCTGCTAAACCGTCTGCTTTCAATACATACGGCGCTTTTAAGCGCTCTAAAAATCTATACCCACTCTCTAATGTCTCCGCAGTAAAACTCTGATATGCCGCAGTGGGAATACTGTGTCGCATCATGAATTTTTTTGCGAACTCTTTACTGCCCTCTAATTCCGCAGCCGCTTTTTGCGGGCCAATTACACTCACGTGCCGCAATGTCTCGTCATCTAGGAAGTAATCATGCACCCCGTTCACCAATGGATCCTCAGGGCCAACTATGACCATTGTTATCTCTTCTGCTAGCACCAACTCCTTAATTTTAGTGAAGTCATTCACCTCTATAAGAACATTTTTAGCTATGGCATCGGTTCCTGCGTTTCCAGGGGCCACAAAAAGCTTGTCTAAGTTAGGGCTTTGCGCAAGTTTCCAGGCTAAAGTATGTTCACGACCTCCTGAACCAAGGATAAGAATGTTATTTTTATTCAAAGTAAGCTAATTTTATATCTATAAAAAACATGTGGTTTTAGTTGAAATCTCGATGCTCTTTTCGCTGTAGGACCTCTATTGGCAACGATTTAAAGTAATCGTATACGATTTTTAATCCTTCTGAACGAGGCACCTTGGGCTCCCAATTCAATATTTCTTTGGCTTTTGTGATATCTGGTTGCCGTTGTAAAGGATCATCTTTTGGTAAGGGCTTATAAATGACCTTTTGTTGGGTTCCTGTTAATGAAATAATCTCTTCAGCAAACTCTTTTATAGTAGTTTCATGAGGATTACCAATATTAACGGGATTAGAATAATCACTTAATAACAAACGGTATATTCCTTCTACTTGATCATCGATATAACAAAATGAGCGGGTTTGTAAACCATCACCAAAGACGGTCAAATCTTCACCTCTTAAGGCTTGACCCATAAAAGCTGGAACTACACGACCATCATTTAAACGCATTCTAGAGCCATAGGTATTGAAAATACGAACGATACGCGTATCTACACCATGATAGCGATGATAGGCCATCGTAATAGACTCCATAAAGCGTTTGGCCTCATCATACACCCCTCGTGGCCCTATTGGGCTCACATTGCCATAATACTCCTCATTTTGGGGATGCACCAGCGGATCACCGTATACTTCGGAGGTAGAAGCCACTAAAATAGTTGCATTCTTTTCCTTTGCCAATCCTAAGAGATTCAAAGTACCAAGGGAACCTACCTTTAGCGTTTCTATCGGAATCTTTAAATAATCAATCGGACTTGCGGGTGATGCGAAATGCAAGATATAGTCCAATTTACCCGGAAGATGTACAAACTTGGTGACGTCGTGATGGTGAAACTCGAACTGCTCTAACGGAAAAAGGTGTTCTATATTCTTTAAGTCTCCTGTAATAAGATTATCCATCGCTATTACATAATACCCTTCTTTTATAAAGCGATCGCACAAATGTGACCCCAAAAATCCGGCTGCACCGGTAATCAATACTTTCTTCATAAACCTAATTTGACCGTAATTTTTTATTTCGCCCCCGTTTTAAACCCCTCTTGAAAAAAGCACTGTGGTAATCGTCTTCAATATAATCCTCAAATCTAAGGTTATTGATTTATTTTTAATGTAATAAAAATCGAATTCCAGTTTTTTGACCGAATCTTCTAAGTTCTGACCATACTTGAATCTTACTTGTGCCCACCCCGTTATTCCGGGTCTAATGAGGTGTCGTACATTATAATAGGGCATAAGTTTGTTGATTTGCTTTACAAATACTTTACGCTCAGGCCTAGGGCCTATAAATTGCATATCACCTTTTACGACCGAAATAATCTGAGGCAATTCATCTATACGAAATAGCCGTAACACCTTTCCGAAAGGTGTAATGCGACTGTCTCCGCTTGATGCCATTTTAGCCCCCTCCCTTTCAGCGTCGACTACCATAGATCGGAACTTGTATATTTTAAACTCCCTACCGTATAAACCAACTCTATTTTGCGTGTAAAATAGCGGTCCCTTATTAAAAAGTAAATTTCCTATAAAAACGAATGGAATGGATATCGCAAAAATAAGACCTACCAAAAAAGACAATAAAAAGTTCATCAAAAAACTGAAAATCACTTGTAAATATCTGATTTTTCTATTTCGGAGTTGCAGCAGTTCATAAAAACTATCTGTATGTGATCTGATCGGCATAGCCTCATAGGTATTCTCATAGAAAGAGGTAAATGAAATCACCTCTTTCCCTTTAACAATTGACTTTAGCATTAATTCCTCCAAATCGCTTGGAAGTTCCTTATAATTTCTCGTGCTGATTATAAACGTGTCGATTTTATCTGCTGCCGATAAAAAAAACTTCTTGTTGACCGAGGTATCTTGTTGTATAGAGTAAGTGAGTTTTACCTTGTGGAAGGTTTTTTTTTGGAAGCCGTTAATACGGCTTATATCTTCCTTTAAACCAGCTGAAGTATCTTCATCATAGATATAAAGCACATTCTTAACGTCCGGTATTGCTGCAAAAATATTCCTAAACAGTAAGCGCCACCCACCAATCTGAAATGGTGTGCCCAGCAAGAAACTTAGTAGCGGCATCCTCCAAAAACTAACATCGAAAACCAATACCGAAAATATAAAAACCATAAAACCGAAAAGACCACTAACATATATAGATAATGTGACAACACTACCTCGTTTACTAAGTCTATCCAAACTATAAAACTCAAGAATATAAGCCAAAACAAAGTAGACCAAAATACCAAATAGGAATACCGATATCTTTAGCTGTATCGAAATAAATTCGGCATCGATAGCATGGTTCACAAAAACGTTAAGGGATAACAAAACTATACCGAGATCGCCGATAAGCAGTATAAACTTACGTTCAATAGAATTTAAGATTGATGGTCTGGGCATTTGGATTTGTACTATAGTAGCAAAAGTAACTTTTCATTTTTAAAGTGATAGCTGAATGTAGATAAAAAGAGGGGCTGAAATATAGTGCTATCTGATTGCCGTATGAATTTGACCAAGTAGTACTACCTCAGATATAGATTTTGGCTTTGCCAAAGCAAGCATTAAGCAATACCTTAACCAGAAGATAATACTACATAAAAATAAGCCGACCAAAAGGAAATATCTTTTATCCACAGAAAATTTTATAGGGTGTCTACCTCTAAAACCTCGTCAATATATTTTTGGGCCAAAGTATCGTAGGTAAGGTTCTCTAAAAGATATGTTCTACCATTATTCCCCAGTGTATCGAGATATGTTTTTTCTTGATTTTTAAGAACCGTAATCGCATTCCGTATTTCAGTCGAATCTTCAGCTGGTATTACCATTCCACATTTGGCCAGTTTAACCGGGTGATCTAAAAAATCTCCAGACATTAAAATGGGCCTGCCAGAATACATATACTCAAAGATTTTTTGAGGGGAAATTCCGAAATCAAAAATTTTCGCATCATTTAAGGAAGTATACAATATATCGCATTGTTGCAAAAATGGCATCACTTGAGATTTAGCCACTCTATCTAAAAAAATGACATTTGGAGAGGTGTTTATTTTCCTTAAATGTGCTTTCTCATTGCCAGACCCGAGAATTAAGAGACAAACATTATTGTCAAAACCCTGCATGGCCTTGACCATATATTCCATCGCATTTGCTTTTCCCAAGGTTCCTGCGTAGCCAATTACAAATTTGTCTTTTGGTATTTTTAACTCTAAGTCAGCACTAATTTCAACAGTTTCATTGTTCGATGTCGTATGGTACCCATTAGAAATCCAAGTAAACTTGAAATCATCGTGTTTCAGTACATTTTTAATGTGCTTATCCGCATTTATTAATACTGAAACATTGTGGTCAGCTTTTTCATACCCTAATTTTTCAACCCAAGCCAAAAACCGAACAAAAAGATTATTTTCGGAATACCCGCCCAACTCTATTATTGTCAATGGCCAAATATCCCTAGTCTCAAAAATAAATTTAACATCTGGAAACTTTTTCTTAAAATAAAAAATCACGTTCAAAACCGGAAGTATCGACATTGATGATACGATGATATAATCAGGCACTGGAAGCTTTTTTTTAGGTAAGAAAAATAGTAGAAAACAAAAAATAAGCCAACTTAAAATACGCTGTATGCCTTTACTATTATTAAATCGATTACCATAAATCAAAACTGTTCTTGTAGTAGAATCAAGAATTTTAAAAAAACCATTTATTTTAAAATCTTTGTGGGGTACATGCGAAAAAGTAGAAGTTATCAAAGTGACGTCGTAGCCTTTTTTTTCAAAAATATCGGCGAGATAAGAATGCCTATACCCGTTTCCGTTAATCTCATGCGTAGTTAGGTATTGGTTGATAATCCAAATATTTTTTTCCATAAATCAGTACTGATTATCGATACAAACCGTTGAAATCGTTATGTTTTTAAGCTGTAGTTCTGCTTAAAAACTTACGCTAGTCCATTGCAAAAGAACTGAGCTCTTTTACGATGGATTCCCCGGTTTTACCTATACCGTATAAATTTAAATCGAAGTTAATCTGGGTGTTTTGAATGAGCTCATAAGTTTCAATAATGCGGTCTGTATGATGACCGGTCAAAAAATTCACCTTACTCTCCAATAATTCAACCCATTCAGTTTGATCTCTGACGGTAATACAAGGTTTTTTAAAGAAAAATGCTTCCTTTTGTAACCCTCCACTATCCGTAATGACTAATTCACAATTCGATAACATCCATATCATTTCAAAATAACCAACTGGTTTTAAAATTATGATATTATCCGTAGGAACGATATTGTACTCATCCAATTTCTTTAAAGTTCTTGGATGCATTGGTAGAACCACCTTTTTTTTCTTTGCTATAATAGTTAAGGCATCGAATATTGCCGCTAATTTTTCAGGATTATCTGTGTTTTCTTGACGATGAATGGTTGATAATACAAAGTTAGCATCTATGTTTAGCTCCTCTGGTTTTCTAGCTTGGCTTTTATAGTACATTGCCGCATCGAACATTACATCGCCACATTTGACCTGTTCGATATCGATAGCGTCATAGCCCTCATTTTTCAAGTTGTCGATTGCAGTCTGTGTAGGGCAAAAAAGAATATCGCTGATTCTATCGGTCAAAATACGATTGATTTCTTCGGGCATTTGCATATTGAACGAACGAAGCCCAGCTTCTACATGTGCAATCTTGATATGCAGTTTTTTGGCAGCCAATGCTCCCGCAAGCGTTGAATTCGTGTCGCCGTATACCAATACCCAATCAGGTTTTTCTTTCAATAGCACTTCTTCGATTTTCTCCAACATTTTACCGGTCATTGCACCATGCGATAGACTGTTTATTTCTAGATTGTAATGCGGTTTGGGGATATTCATTTGATTAAAAAATACATCACTCATATTTTCATCAAAGTGCTGGCCGGTATGCACAATTAATTCATCAACTTGATTGTCAGATGCCTTTGCATTTTGTTCGGTGATTGCCCTACTTACCACGGCAGCTTTAACGAATTGCGGCCTTGCTCCCACTATGGTAACTATTTTCATCGGTTTTTTACTTTGAAGTTTTTTCAAAAATAACAAATTAAAAAAGTTTTACTCTTCTAAGTTGAAACCTTCTTGTCCTAATCTATCGTAAAGCTCTATTAATTTGACTTCTTCCTGTTCCCAATTAAAAACTTCTTCAACCGCCTTTCTTCCATTCGCGCCTTTTTCCTTTGCCTCTTTTGGGTTGTTGAAGAAGTTCTGAATCGCTTTCGCAATTTCGTCGCTATTCTCAGGGTCGACACAAATACCTGAATCATATTTTTCTATGATACCTTTCCAAAGTGGATAGTTAGAAGCTATCACGGGTATACCAGAAGACATGTACTCAAATAATTTATTCGGCTGGGCATTAACGTGATTTGGATAAGGAAGAAAAGTTACAACACCTGCTACGCTGTCGTTCAATATTTCTTTAACTTTCTCTCGCGATACATTACCGTGGTAATTAACCTTATTCCAACCTTTTGACTTGCATAGCTCGTCTTTATATGTGCTTGGCATAAATCCACCAGCTAATTCGAGTTTAGCATCTGCTTGGACTAAAGCGTCTACAACATGATCCAAACCTCTAATTTTCGTAATTCCACCTACATAACAAATGGTATTCGATTTTTTCCCAATATCCGAATACGCCGACTTAAACTCATTTAAAAAAGGATAATTATTAACATTGACGCTGTTTTTATTGATTTTGACAAACCTGTTATTTATGTATGGTGTCGCAGTAACAACTGCGTTGTACTTTTTACAACAATAGTCTTCATACCATTCCATTGCGCCCGCAATAAATTTGCGTGCGAATTTTGGAATATAGGCTTTCCCTAAAATTTGCCTTGGCAAATCTTCATGTGAGTCAAAAATCACCATTTTACCGTGGCGTTTTAACTTATTGCCATACGGCAAAAGCTCTGCGTCATGAAAATGATAAATATCTGCATTTAACGTAATGGCTTTCCTGTATACATTTTTGCTCACTTTGAGAAAGCGGTTCATTCTTGATACCCCCTTGTGTACACCATAAATTTTTACTCCCTTTGCTTCTTCGTCTGCCAAACCGTCAGCAACAATTAACGATACATCCCAACCCTGCTTCGCTAATGAAACACATTCTTTCTGAAATATTCGAATATCGAACCTAGTATGCACTGAAGTAAGGTGACAAACTTTTTTTTTTAATTTCATATGACCTTTAGTTAGGGGTTTAAGGAAATTCTATATTTCTCGATAAGAAGGCAGCCTCTAGTATTGCTACGCACCCTCAATGGTTAAATAAAATAGTAGCCAGCAAGCTATTCAATAAAAAAATAGTTCATAAAGCCCGAAGAACTTAGGACTTGTTTTTAAAGAATTCAAAGAGGAGTCTTCTTGTAAAATTTTTTAACACTAATTTCAATGAAGATTAAACCATTTTCGATTGTGTATTTCTTAGAGCGAAAATAGCTAAAATCATCAAAACAAAACCACCATGTGTCAACAATATAGTAGTTAAGGAACTATTTAAAAAAGAAAAAATCAGCAAAACAAATAAACCAAAAAACTTAGGGCTTATTTTAAGATAGTTCAATATAGAAATATAAACGGCAACTATAATTATATTGAGAAAACTTCCGAGAATACCAAGATTTTTATATCCGTCAGAAATAATACCAATATTTACATTTGCCTCTGGCCTACCGTAATAAACTTTCCCAATCATATTGTCTGGTGTTAGTTCATAAGGATACTCAATGAAAGAAGATAAAAAAGAATGGGAATAATATAACGGATTCCCCTGAAAAAAATCAAAGTAGCAATAGTCGAGAAGTGCGGTTAACATAAGTGCTCTTCTAAAAGAAATATCCCAAATATAATCATAGTCAAAAAGAATAGAGGCCGCCAAAGAGATGACCAAAAGAGACACGATAAACCCTATGAAATAGCGAATTTTTTTTACATAATCATATTTGTAAAAAATAAACAGTAGACCTAAACCTGCAAAAACCATTTTATGTGCACCACATAAAAACAGAAAAGCCAGTAATGCTGCGGTAATAGTTAATTTAATATATTTTCTATGATAAATACAGAGTACAACGAGAATAGGAATGATTATCTTAGAAAACCAAGAGTAGGTATAGGCGGTATATAAATTACTTATATTTTCAGTAACCAAGCTACGTGTCTTATAAATATCAATTAACAATAAATTTTTAATATTGATATACGGCCCGTATTCAACAACAAAAGGGATAATGCCTACTAAAGAAATAGCAAACAAAAAGTATAGTGATTGCTTTGTGTTGAAAGCAGGTGTCTTAAATTTCCAATCGATAAAAGAGAACGCATATACAAAAAGAAAAAGAAAATTGTGAAGGATAAAAATCGCAGGGTATACCACATAACCTGAAGAAAAAACCAATGCGCTTGGAATAAGAAAGAAAAACAAAATCAATATTAACATGGCGTACATAAAGTCAGAAACCTTTGCGACCAATAAAATTAAAATATAGGCTCCTATCGCCGTGGATGCTATAAAATAGCGGATTGGGGTAAATGAAAATTCAATCTTATCATAGTATGCTATAAATTTAAAATCTTGAAAATCGATTATATAATTGAAGTGTAATATTGAAAGTAAAACATAGAATGCCAACAGGAGTAACGCATTTCCATATTTATATTTTTTTAGCTTCACCTTCATTTTCTTCTCTTTTCGCAAATGGTGACGCATACACAGTAAAAAAAGCTGAATACAGATATCCCAATATATCTCATAAAATAAACCTCAAATAAAAAGTTGAAACCTATTAACAGCGTAAAACTTAAAATGAATATTTTATCGTTATTACCTACCTCTGCCATTTTCTTGTACAAAAAATAAAAAACAACTAAAAGGAGTAAAAGACCGAATACGCCCATTTCTAAAGTTGTCTGTAAAAATTGATTGTGGCTGTTTAAATTTTTTTTTAGAGGATACACATAATTTTTTTCTTCGTATTTACAATTCAACGCTATTTGAGCATTAGGCACCCCAACACCTACTATTGGGTTTTCCAGAATAACATCTATAGTAGCATCCCAACTCAACAATCGGAGCATCACTCCATAGTTCCCCTCAGGGTTTAATTTAACTTCTTGACTGAGCAAGTCTGCAACCAATATCTTAATACGCGGCTGTGAATAAAACGTAATTATAACTAATCCTATAATAGAAAAATAAGCGATTACCTTAGCTTTTTTCGTTTTTATATAAGCAGAAATAATAATAAAAACTAGTATAAATAAACCAAATAAAGCGGCCTGTCCCATAGTTTGTAGTATGCCTAAAATTAAAATTATACCAAATAGTATTAAAAATTTTCTTTGAAAAAGACTCTTGTTATACACCAATAGCGCGCTTAACGCCAAAGTAAGGTAAAATCCGAAATAAGAAGTTTGAAGAAGGACTGAGAAGTGCTTCCCGAAGAAATAATTCCCTTCATAGACTATAGCTTGAAAAAAGCCTCTCGAAGTATTTAACAAAGGTTCGAAAATCAGGTGACCATCCACAATGTTTACGGAGTTAAATATAGAATATCCAAAGCAAAGTAAATACGAGACCACGCAACCTACTATAAACGCTTTTACTATTTTCTTAAGAGAAAACCATTTAAATCCCAAAAACAAAATCGGAAAAGCTAAAAGCGAAGCACGTTGCTCTATCCATTTAAATTCAAAAGAGTCAGAAAATAATATCGTAGAGAGAAAATAAGCTAAAAATATAACAGGCAATATAAATAGAAGTTGATTCCATTTTAGCTTATTCGTATTCTTCGAAAGGGCAATAAAGAAAGCGACTAGGGCTATAAGAATTAAAATTGTGGAACATTTTTCATTGATTGGAAGAAAGAATGCCAACAGCACCATAGTATTCTCAAAACTAAAGTAACCTTTAACCCTTTTCATAATAGTAGCAAATTGAGGCCATCCTAATCAATTGAAGAATTTATTCCTAATCTTAAATCCTAACTCAAAAAGCCATTGGTTATTATCGTAATCTTGGTACGATTTATTGGGCATATCTATGATTTCCTGAAACTCCTCTAAAGAAACCCCTAATTTTTTAGCAACATACTCCATATCCTCAATGTGGGAATCTTCCGGATATATTTCTATCGCTATTTCTTCAAGTGCAGCTGCTCTTGAAATTTGATCGGAAACTATTAGACTCGACAGATGTGCTCTTCTTTTATCATATCCGAATTTGTGAGGCAGATAATACGCCTGAAAGAACTTTGTAAAGCGAGACTCGTGGTGTTTGCCACCATAATATTGCCAATTTAATTCTTTCTGCATTATTTCGATTGCCTCATTTTTATCATAAGGCATTAGGTTCAAAGCTTTAACAATATTCATGGTGCGAATAAATGAGAAGTATATGTAGCGTTTGAAAAATGTAACATGAGGATACCTTTTCATTTTTCTAGTGCCGAATTTCTTATGAATCGATTTCAGGTTTTTAAAGTCCAATGCATTATAGCCCCAGGCTTTAGGTAAGATACACTCTGTAGCAAAATTACTCCCGTTAAAAACATACTTGATATTATTCTTAACGGCGTAACTGTAGAGCGCCGCAAAAATAGCATGGTCTTGAGGCACATCTTGGTTGGCAATATTGGCCTTAAAATAGGAAAGTTGTATATCTCTCATTTCTTGCCAATCTACCACATGGGTGTGCAAATCAAGACCCAATTTTTTTACAATATTTTCTACGTTCTGAACCGCCATTTCAGAATTCCAACCACAATCAACGTGAACAACTAGAGGGCGCAAACCCAATTCTACGACTTTATACGCCAAATAAGAACTATCAACACCTCCGCTTAAACCAATTATACAATCGTACTCCTTATTCTTTTCTTCTTTTTTAATTTTTTCAGCGATGGCAATCAGCTTTTTTTCACCCTCCTCATTCGGAAACCAGATGGTCTTGGCCCTTGCCAAGGCATTTGCGCAATGATTACAGTTGCCTTGGTCGTCAAAACCGATTGCAGGATCTGTAGTGTCCATTATACAACGGTTGCAAATTTGGTATTCTCTGACACTCATAAAAAGTGGTTTATCTTATTTTTACCGATTGAATCATTTTCAATCGAGAATGTTTTTTATATCTGTAGTACTAGGGTAGGAAATCAACACGCCGCGTTTTTTACCTTGAAATACGAAAACACTGCCGGCCGCGACTGCCGAAGCGTTACCCTCTGTAAAAGCTTCTTTAAAATCATCATTGTCCCCTGCACCACCACAGACAATTACAGGTATTGAAACAGCATCAGTAACTTTTCGCAGCATTTCTATGTCATAACCATTCATGACCCCATCATTTTCAATTGAATTTAAAAACAACTCCCCAGCCCCAAGTCGTTCCATCTCTAGGGCATAGTCTATGGGGTCTTTACCAGTGCTTTTCTTCCCTCCTTCGATGTACACCTGCTGTTTTCCAAATAGGCTTTTCTTATAATCAATAGCTATTACGATTGTAGAACTGCCAAAAATTTTAGCTGCTTGCCGTATCAATTCCGGGTTTTTAAAAGCCGATGAATTTATGGCTACTTTCTCGGCTCCCGAAGCGATTATCTGTCTAATTTGTTCGATTGAGGTAATACCCCCGCCATAACAAAATGGCATAAAACATTCCGTAGCTATATCCTGAATAAGCTCGTAGGGAGGAGGATTTTTGTTTTTAGTGGCATCAATATCCAAAAAAATCAACTCGTCTACTTCTTTTTCATTAAAGATTTTCACGGCATTTATCGGATCTCCGATATAAGTCGATTTTTTAAACTTAACCGTTTTGACCAGTCCGTTATCTCTTAGCAATAAGCAGGGAATAATTCTTTTTAACGCCATATACTAGTAGTGTTCAACAAAATTCTGCAACAACTTCATACCAAATTTATGGCTTTTTTCAGGGTGAAATTGAACACCTAGGACATTTCCGCTTTCAAAGGCCGAATCAAATTCATTTTTATAAGTTGTTCTTAATAAACAGGAATCATCATTGACATCTATATAAAAAGAATGTACAAAATAGAATTTCGGGTCATCATACATGTCGGCAAAGAGTTTACTTTGTTTTTCAAGTTTGGTATAATTCCAACCGATATGGGGCACTTTAAATGTATTATCGGTAAAGGTAAATTTCTTGACTTCAGCATCTACCCAACCAAATCCTTTTTCTTGGCCTTCCTCACTGCTTTTGCAAATAAGCTGGGCTCCCAAACAAATACCTAATACGGGTATTTTATCTTCCAAAACCCTGGTGTTCAGAACATCCCAAAGTTCATTTTTCTTAAGGCTTTCAATGCCCGAATCGAAAGCCCCTACTCCTGGTAGAATTAATTTTTCAGCTGATGAAATTGCTTCGGGGTCAGAAGTAATTAAAGATTTTACCTTTATTTTCTTGAGCATATTCTGAATGGAGCCTAGGTTTCCAACCTTATAATCAACAATAGTCACCATTAGTTGGTATATTTTAAGTTACCTTTTGAAAAGGAAAACGACAGGTATAAATTTAGTAGATACATGAAAGAGTATGATACGACAAAACAGATTAATGCTATTCTAATATTGTCATAAGCGATGCCAACAATAAATGATACTAAGGCAAAAATAAGTAAACCTATTTGCCAATACATATCGTAGTCCTGTTTTTCAGCAATGTGGAACATATAACTTAAAGGGCTTGCTGTAAATTTAAAAAAGAAAAGGATTGCGAATATCTGGGCAAAGTCCCCTGCCATTTCCCACTCATCCCCGAAAATAAGTCCAAATAGCAGCGGTGAAAGTGTTAACAAAACTAATGTAGGCACTATCGATAAAACCACTAAGGTTCGGAATGTTTTTACAAATATGGCCTTACAGTTGCCTTTTTTATTATAATCTTCACTGGCTCGCTGCTTGAAAACATCTAATACAGAACGACCCAACAGACTAATAGGCGCGCTTAAAACACGCTCCATCAAAGCATAATTACCCAATACGACCCCTCCAAAATACTTGCCCATTAAAAATACTGGTAGTTGATTGGAAACTACATTGGTGAACTCTGCCGGAAGAGTGAAATATGGGAATTGCTTGTATCGCTTTGCTAAGGCCAACATTCGCTCTTTACTAATTTTAGTAAAAGCGTTGTCTCTGGCTTTATTTAACCTAACGAACAAATATAATACGGAGAACAAACGCCCAGCGATAAAACCTACCAAAAGCCCTACCGGGCTAAAGTTTATTGCTCCCATACCTACTTGTACACCCGTCATACCACTAGAATTCAACACCTTGCTAGCTGCCATACGTTTGTACAACGACTTGCGATTGAACCAAAAACTAATGGCATTGAACAAGCCCATTAAAAGTACCGATATCGGAATAAAGTAAAGCCACTCAGCTAGAATTTCGGCATCGTTCTTAGTCTCGACGAAAAAATTGGCAATTTCAGTCTTGAATAAAAAAATGATAAAAAAAAGGGAAAGACTAATGCCTACTGCGATTAGAATTGATAATATCGTAATATTGGCAGAATCTTCATCTTTCTCCGGAATAATAATGGCCAAGTCATATTTAAGCGATACCACAGCTGTGCCCAGAGCGGCTATTGACAGATAAATTGCCAATATCCCAAAATCCTGAGGGGTATATAACCTAGTAAGTATAGGCGAAAGAGCAAGGGGAATTGCCTGTGCCAAGGCGGTCCCTGACATTAGAGTAATTACATTTCTTGAAAATTCGGATTTGAATGAAATCATAGGTTTTTAAAACGTTTTTTTAATATGTCACCTAATTTCTCCGATAATTTAATCGCATCGCTTTTAACCAAATGGCTGCCGTCATAGGAGTTATATTCAAATCGTTTATCAATTCTTATCCATTCGCCTCCAGCATTTTCAATACCCTTTATAAGCTCCTTTTCATCAAAATTGCTTAAATCGTTTTCAAGTTTTTCCATTTCAATTGAGCTCGGTATCCGAAATGCAAAAACTTGGATTCCGTCATCCTCCCATACTCTAATTTGGTTGTATAACTCTTTTAATATAGAAGTTTTGACCTTATTGTTCTCAAAATCCTTTGCATATTTTTGAATGCCTACTTGTTGGTTAGTTGGAAATTTCCACGATGCCACCCATCCATTTTTGTTAAATCGCTCAAAATAGCCGCTCTGCTCCTGTTTAAATTGAAGCAACTCCATTGGTTTAATTGGCTCGAAAAAATTGAAAAAAGGGTTTATATATCTTCTATTAAAAATATCGCTCTCGTTCCTTTGCATTTCTTGTAAGAAATGACTGTTCTCTTGAGCATTTGGTGTTAAAGAATGAGGGGTAATTACGAGAACCACAACCTTGGTTTTGCTAAGAAAATCTAATTTATTATTCACTTCATCAAAAATAATCTTATTATGCCCTCCCGAACTAAAACCAAAATTTAAAACAGAAAGGCCATCTACCCTGTCGGAAACGGTTTTCGGGTCAATGCCTCTGTATAAACGAGAATCACCTGAAAAGATTATTTCAAACTTTTCCGTAGAGTGTACTTTATCCGACCAAAACTTCTCTTTAAGAATTTGAGAACTTATGGGTTCTGGCCTGTTCTTTCCTATTATAAAAATCAATAATGAAGCCATAGCCAAAGTTATCAAAAACCGAACGGTATAATTTTTATTTTCTTTGGTTCTCATTGCTTAGAATTGAAAATAGATGAATTCCTTCTCAGGGCCTCGTAGAAATATAATTGCAGCTATTGCAAAGGCTATTACAATTGATTCAATGTACTTATTTTTTAAAAATTGGCGTACTGATTTTCTTTTTCTTAAAACAGGGTAAAGCCCTTCGAATAGAATCGCAAATACTAAAAATACCATTGAGTTAAAGAAGATGGTCATAAACTCAAAATTAAAGTCGAAACGAAAAAGATTTTCTAAAATTTGTACTATCTGATTTACTGATGTTGCCCTAAATAATACCCAACCAATTGTAACCAGTATTATTGTGACACCCGAATCAAAAACTCTTTTTAACACTGTTTCCTTTAACTTAAACCTAGTGTGTAGCATACGCTCCAAACTCAGAACCATACCATGATAGGCGCCCCAAAGCACAAAATTCAATTGGGCTCCATGCCATAGGCCAGATAAAATCATTGTAATCCAAATATTTAAATGAGTCCTAAACAAACCCTTCTTATTCCCTCCTAACGGGATATAAACGTAATCTCGAAACCAGGTGGAAAGGGATATATGCCAACGCGACCAGAAATCTTTTAAGGATAATGCCAGATAAGGATGGTTAAAGTTCATTCTAAAATGATAGCCCATAAGCTTGGCTAAGCCCCTAGCTATTTGAGTATAGCCACTAAAATCAAAATATATTTGAAAAGTGAAGCATGCCATTACAGTCCACCAGTAAATACCTATACCGTTGTCTACGCCCGCAAATGCATTGTCTACAAAAACACCGAGATTATCGGCTAGCACCATTTTTTGAAAGTATCCGAGAATAATAAGTTTAATACCGTTCCAGAATTCTAAGCCCGAAACTTCTCTAGAAGTTTTTAATTGGTAAAGAAAATCCTTTGCTCTTACAATAGGTCCTGCTACCAATTGGGGGAACATTACCAAGTAGGAGAAAAAATGTAGAATATTATTTGTCGGCTTTAATTTTGAGCGATACACATCTATAGTATAACTCATCGATTGAAATGTATAAAAACTAATCCCAACCGGAAGAAGATAGGTGAATTCAGGTAAGTTATGCTTAAATTCAGTGGCAATCGAGAATAATCCAAAAACTTGATCAATTATTCCTGCAAAAAAAGGGCTATATTTAAATATGGATAACATACCTAAATTAATCAATATAGAAAGTGTCAACCAAAATTTTCCCCAGGCGCGATATTTTTCAATAGCCCAAGCAGCAAAAAAATCGACAAGCCCGCTTATTATTATTAGGAAGATAAATCGCCAATCCCACCAGCCGTAGAAAACGAAGGAACTGCTTATAAGCAAAACAAACCTTAGGTTTTGTTTACGTTTAACGAAAGGCCAAACAATAAAAAACAGCAGAATAAAAATTAGGAAAGGAAAGGAATTAAACGCCATTTGCCTAATTTATTGTAGCCAGCCTATTTTTAGTTCACCTTAGAAAAGAATGGAACTCACCCTTCAACCCCACCGGGGCCGTATTTCTGATTTTATGTACGATTTCAATAGCTGTTCTTGCTGCTTCTACACCATACCCGTTCCCGTTTAGGATATCTTTATACACCAAGGTGTGCAAATCGGTGAAGCCTCCACTAAACTCCAATTCTTCTCCGTCGATGGTAATCGACCTGTAGGTAGTTTGACCTTTTTCTTTTACTTCTTTAGGCAAGTATTTTGAACTGATTGACAAGAACCAGCGTACTCTAGCATTTTCAAACTCCAGATATCCTGCAGCCCTATCATTTTCGTGAATATGCACAACATTTTCTTGTACATCGCCAAAAATCCAAGAAAGCATGTCGTAAAAGTGTACTCCAATATTGGTGGCTATACCTCCTGATTTGCTATGGTCTCCTTTCCAAGAAGTATGGTACCAATGACCTCTAGAAGTCAAGTAGGTAAGGTCAACCTCGAATTTCGTATCCTTTTTGGCATTTTTAACCTTTTCGCGAAGAGCGATAATACTTGGATGTACACGCAGCTGTAAAATGTTGTAAATCTTCTTTCCTGTTTTTTCCTCTACATGCTTTAGCTTATCAACATTCCAAGGGTTGAGTACCAAGGGTTTCTCACAAATCGCATCAGCCCCGCTGCGCAAAGCGAATCTAATATGAGCATCATGCAAGTAATTGGGAGAACAGATGCTTACAAAATCGAGGAGGGTATCGGTTTCGTATTTTAGCTTTTCAATATGCCGGTCAAAACGCTCGAACTCAACGAAAAAATCCGCATTCGGAAAATACGAATCAATAACTCCCACGCTATCCCCCTTATCAAAAGCAGCCAGCAAATTATTGTCTGTATCTTTTATGGCTTTCATGTGCCGTGGGGCAATGTAACCCGCCGCTCCTATTAATGCAAAATTTTTCATGGTTGTATTTGGTCGATTGCTATAATATACGTTCTACTTTATTCTTATTTAACTGATACTCTTGTCCGCTTTCAAAACAGCTTGCCGCACCGGCATCATCAAACTCCAAGCGATGGCCATATTCGCTAACCCAACCAATTTGCTTGCCAGGGTTGCCAACTAACAATGCATAATCCGGAACTGACTTCGTCACTACGGCACCCGCTCCTATCAACGCATATTTTCCGATAGGATTACCGCAGATTATGGTGGTATTTGCACCAATGGATGCGCCTTTTTCAACTATAGTCTCCACGTATTGATCACGCCTTACAATAGCGCTTCTCGGGTTAACGATATTGGTAAACACCATTGATGGCCCCAAAAAAACATTATCTTTGCAGATTACCCCAGTGTAGATAGATACATTATTCTGCACCTTTACATTATTACCAAGAACAACGTTCGGAGAAACAACTACATTCTGTCCAAGATTACAACCCTCGCCTATTACAGCGTTCTGCATAACGTGTGAAAAATGCCATATTTTGGTACCCTTCCCTATTTCGCAACCTTCGTCGATAACGGCAGTTTCATGGGCAAAATAATTCGTAGTTTCCATTACCTAAATTCGTAGTTTGCGTTAAAAATATAATTTTAGGATTTGAGGCAAAAGTACGATAATTCTTGACTTTTTAGCCGTCGAATTCGGAGCTATTTCTGTTTAGCGAGGACTAATAAAACGCTTTAATCAATTAAACTGTTGAAATGAATCTTAAATTTTGATTCTTTGTTGCTAAAGAAATACTCTAGCTTGTTAAACAGGGGAAGTTGTTTTTTGATGTCGTCATCAGTAGCTCCGGATATTAAATCTATAGTGCGCAAACCCTCTAGTACAACGCTGCTCTTGGTGACCTCAGAAGTATAAAACCCCTTGCCTATCAATAACCCAAGGGTACGGTTTCTACTCATGTCGTTTAAAGCGGTAAGCCCAAAATCGCCATACCCACAACCAAGGAACAAGGTGTTTTCTTTACCGCCCAAAGCCTTTAATAAGATACGTATTTCGGTAAATGCCTTCGTCAAAATCATATGGCGCGTATTAATGGCATTGTATTGAGCATCAACAATGCCGATTATTATTGCGTATATATTTTTGAGGGCGCTGAGCAATTCTACTCCTTTAATATCGGTAGTTGAATCGATATGAATATTGGTGTTTTTTACTAAGTTGCTTATTAAGTCGTATTGAGATATTGTTTTATAGCCTAGCGTGAATAGCGAATGCTCGTTATTAATCAATTCCACAGCAAAAGTGGGACCCTTCATGGTAACAACATTTTCGCTCTCTAAATTTTCCTTTAGATAGTCAACGAGTGTGCCGCCGTTCTTGAAAATACCTTTAGAAAGATTAACGACGAGTGCTTCCATCGGAATTACCTTTTTTAGCATGGCAATGTTTTCTTTAAGAGCTACCGTCGGAAGCGCCATAAAAACAATATTGGCTTTCATAAGTTCATCTATCGATGCACTTGCCTGAAGCGCCTCATGAAGTATCTTGTTGGGAAAATACCTAAGATTGGTATGTTGTTGGGTAATCTCGGATGCCTGTTCGCCACTTCTGCATAGTAAGCTAACCGAGTTATTTGGATCAAACGCTAATTGATTGGCGATTGAAGTGCCAAAAGCACCAGCCCCGATGACATAAATATTCTTCATATTCTTTGATCTAGTTTCAAGATTTTTCTAATTCTTGTCCAATTTATTAAGGCACTCTTTTAAGCTATCTTTCCAATTTGGAATTTTCAAATCGAAGGTTTTTTTGATTTTAGCAGTATTTAATACACTATACGCTGGCCGCTTTGCAGGAACAGAATATTCCTTTGTAGTAATCGGTATCAAATGTGTCTTTAAGGCTTTTGATTTAAAGATTTCAGCTGCAAAACCGAACCAACTTGTGCTATTGGCATTACTAAAATGATACAGACCATACTTATCGGTATTTTTATTGATGATTTGAAGGATGGTATTCGCCAAATCAGCAGCATAGGTAGGTACTCCCACTTGGTCATCAACAACTCTTACTTCTCTTTGTTCGGCGCCCAAACGAAGCATGGTCTTCATAAAATTAGTGCCATATTCCGAGTATAACCAAGACGTGCGAATGATAAAATGTTGCTTTAGTATTACCTTTATAGCCAATTCTCCACCTAGCTTAGTTTGGCCATAAACATTTATCGGGTTGGTACTATCCTCTTCTTTATACGGACTATTTGTGTTCCCGTCGAAAACAAAATCAGTCGAAATATGAATTAATTTCACCTCATATTTTGCACATATTTCGGCAAGTTTACGAACGCCATCAGTATTTACAGATTTCGCTTCATCACTTTCTGTTTCAGCTTTATCGACAGCGGTGTACCCCGCGCAATTAACACAAAAATCTAGTCGCTCGTTTGCGAAATAGGTATCAATTTGAAATTTATTCGTAATATCAAGCTCGCCACTATCTTTAAAAATAAAGCTATGATCGGTTATTTCCAGAGTGACATCTTTGATACAGCCTGCCAGTTGTCCTTTTCCTCCCGTTACCAAAACTTTGCTCATAACAAAGCGGTTTCAAATGATGGTAGCTGGGCGTCTCTTTCTGAAACAATAATTTGGTCTTCGGAAAGCTGCCAATCGATATTCAAGGTGGCGTCGTTATATATTATGCCACCCTGTTCCTCTGCATAATAATAATTATCACATTTGTACAGAAATTCGGCCGTATCGGAAAGCACCGCAAATCCGTGAGCAAAACCTCTCGGTATAAAAAGTTGTTTTCTATTTATATCGCTTAATTCTACTGCTATATGCTCCCCGAAAGTTGAAGAATTTTTACGAAGGTCTACGGCAACATCCAACACTTTTCCGCTCAGCACCCGAACAAGCTTTGCTTGACCGAAAGCGCCAAGTTGATAGTGTAGAGCCCTAATAACTCCTTTTTTCGAAAATGATTGGTTATCCTGAACAAAATTAATATCTAGACCGGTCGCGTCATTAAATTGCTGGTCATTAAAGCTTACCGTCAAATAGCCCCTTTCATCTTCATAGAAGGGGGCTTCTATGATAAAACAACCTTTCAGTTTAGTTTCCGTTGCTACCATTACTGCTTGTTAAGAATGCCCAATAATTTTTCTCCATAACCACTTTTCATTAGGGGTTCTGCCAATGCCTTGAATTGGTTCTCATTAATAAAACCCATTTCGAATGCGGCTGCTTCTATTGCCCCTATTTTAAGCCCTTGCCGTTCTTCAATTACTTCAACAAACTGAGAAGCTTGCATGAGAGACTGAAAAGTGCCCGTATCTAACCAAGCTGTTCCTCGGTCTAGAACTGTTACATTGAGTTTCCCTTTTTCTAGATATGCCCTATTTACATCGGTAATCTCTAGTTCTCCCCGCTTGCTAGGCTTTATATTCTTTGCGATTTCTACAACGTCGTTGTCATAAAAATATATTCCTGGAACTGCGTAATTTGATTTTGGGTCAGTAGGTTTTTCCTCAATACTAATAGCTTTCCCATTCGAATCGAATTCAATAACGCCATAACGCTTTGGGTCATTAACTCGATAAGCGTAAATACTTCCGCCATCTGGATTATTGTTCAATTGCAATAGTTTGGCCAGCCCAGAACCATAAAAAATGTTATCGCCCAAAATTAGGGCTACTTTATCGCTTCCTATAAAATCAGCTCCAAGAATAAAAGCTTCGGCCAATCCGTTGGGCACTTCCTGAACCGCATAGGAAAAAGTGCAGCCATACTTTTTTCCGTCCCCTAATAGGTCTTCAAATAGCGGAAGGTCTTTGGGTGTTGAAATAACCAATATATCTCTGATTCCCGAATATATAAGCGTGGATAGTGGATAGTAAATCATCGGCTTATCATAGATAGGCATCAATTGTTTTGATATCGATAACGTCAACGGATGTAATCGCGTTCCTGAGCCTCCTGCGAGAATAATTCCTTTCATTTGTCGATTTAAATTTAATCTTCACTGGTCGTTACTAGGAACAAAACTATTCAATGAAAATTTTTAAAAGCTTGTTTTACCACTTGATTGAAAACAGAGCGTCAACCATAAATTTTATCATAATACTTTTGATAGTCACCTGAAGTAACGTGTTGTAACCACTGTTTATTTGTTAAATACCAATCAATAGTTCGTTCTAGGCCTTCTTTAAAAGTTACTGAAGGCTTCCAACCTAATTCAGAACTGATTTTACTTGCGTCGATCGCATACCTGAGGTCGTGACCTTGTCTGTCTTCTACGAAGGTAATCAGCTGTTCGGAAGTTCCTTCGGCTCGGCCCAATTTTTTGTCCATCAAACCACATAGCAGTTTGACCAAATCGATATTCTTCCATTCGTTAAGGCCACCTATGTTGTAGGTCTCTCTGTTCTTTCCTGTATGGAAAACCAAATCAATTGCCGCTGCATGATCGGTAACGAACAACCAGTCGCGTGTATTATTCCCCTTACCATATACTGGAAGCGGTTTATTTTCAATGATATTATTGATGAACAAGGGTATCAACTTCTCAGGAAACTGATTTGCTCCGTAATTATTAGAACAATTAGATATCACATAGGGCAAATTATAAGTCTCACCATAAGCCCTAACAAAATGATCTGAACTGGCCTTTGATGCCGAGTACGGAGAGTTAGGGTCATACGCCGTTGCTTCGTTAAAAAAACCTTCTGCACCTAAGGAGCCATATACTTCATCTGTACTAATATGATAAAATCTTTTGTTTGATGTGTTTTCTCCCCAAGAGTTCCTTGCAGCATTGAGCAAATTTACCGTACCCAAAACATTTGTTCGAACGAAAGCCAAAGGGTCTATTATGGAGCGATCTACATGCGATTCCGCAGCTAAATGAATGACTCCGTCAAAAGCATGTGCAGCAAAAATATGGGTGAGGAAATCATCATCAATAATGTTACCTTTTACAAAGGTATAATTCGGTGAAGTTTCAATGTCGTTTAAGTTTTCTAGATTACCTGCATAGGTAAGGGCATCGAGATTATAAATTTGATAGTTGGGATAGTACGTTACCAGGCGTCTTATCAAATGGGAGCCGATAAAGCCTGCCCCACCGGTGATTAACAACTTCTTTGTTTGCTCGCTATTTCCCATCTTAGGAGAGTTCCTTTGACTTGGTATTGAGGTATCGAATGAAACAGTACAACAAAAAGCCTAAAACTAAAACAAACGGTATTTTGAAAAACTTGTCATTAAAAAACGGCTTTATAACCTGCTGGGTTTTCCCGTAATTTAGAATACTTATGACCTCGGCCTGTTGTTTTAATTCTAAGTTTTTTGCTTCGTTGTCCTCAATTAGTTTCTTCTTTAATTCAAGTAACGACTCAACTCTAATTGTTTCTTTATCTGAATATATTATGTTATCGGATCTTGTATTTTCTATTTGTTTTAAAGAGTTTGAATAGTTGGCAACCACATCATCTATCTGTGTAATGAGGTTTTTATTACTCGCAATTCGGGCATTAGCGTTAGCAGCATAAGTCTCTCTAATTCCGTTAAAATACTCATTGGTATTTATGTAGTCCATCAACTTATCGGCAATTTCTCTACCTTTTTTTGAGTCCACATATAAAAAAGTAAGTTTATAATTTGTAACACTTTGCTCTGAGAGTTCTGATCGTAATATATCCATTACAAAACCCTGATCTTTAAAATTATTCAAAGCTTCCAAGTACCGCATTTGGCTCATTAATTTTTCATTGCTTGTCTCCACTTCACCTGCAATGGTTTCCAGTTCAATATCAAAGCCTTTTAAATCATCGGTAGCAACCCCCAATTCTTTGAAGAACGATTCGTCTTTTGTAACCAGATTTGTTTTGATTTCATTCACAATATCTTCAAGATAGTCGGTACTCTCAAAATTTGGTCTAACTAGCACCTCACTTTTCAACTTTTGTGAAGTCAATTGGTTTAATCCATAACTAATACCAACACCAAGTAGAATAAGCCCAAAAAGAACAAAAAGATACTTTTTAAAAAACAAGAAAATTCGCAGCACAAAATTGCCTAAGCTTTTAAAGGCGTTCTTTATTATCTGCATCAGCTGTCCCAAATCTATTTCGTCTGAAGTGTTGTTTCTGAGTGATGGTTGTTCTGACATATTTTTATATGTTGAATATTTGCTTTAAAATCTTATCGGTAATCAGATAAGTTGGTTTTACACCAGTTGTTCCTAAGCCCCCTGAGGCCAGGGTGCTTCCTGTTTCTAAAGGATTGTCCGATGCGTAATAGGCGTAACGCACTTTCACGTCTTCGCGAATACTTTTTCTGATCTTGGATGCCGATTGAATCGCTTTTTGATAATGCACTCCCTCCATCTCAAGGCCGATTACATTCCAAGTGCTTTTGTGAAAGAACTTGAGAACATCCTTATTTTGAAGCGATGTGCCCAAAACAGTAACCATGGTTCCTTCAAAAACATCTAATCCATGCCCGGTAAAGTCTTCAGCACATAACTCATTAATGAACGGATAATTATCGGCAGTACCTTCGAAAATATGAGCTGACGGTATCATCAAATCACCTTTTCCTCCTTCTAAAATGCCGGCTTTTCCCATAATCGAAATAGATTCGATATTCAAAAAAATAGATTTCTTTTTAGTACCGTACGGTTTTAATAATTCGTCTATTGTCTCGTATGCTTGCTCTCCAAAAGCATAATCCATTACAAAGATAACAGGTTTTTCATCATCGGGCGCATCATTGGAAATTGTATAACAACACCCGTCCTTGCCCAATTTTGCCATGTCGAAAATCTGAACGTCGATGTTGGTCCCTGTTTCATCATCAATTGCCATCATCCCATTTTTCTTGGCAACCGCTGTCACCCTCGCGCGCAAATCTTTATTCGCTGATGAGCTTAGGGCTTGATATATTTTTAACGTTTCCTCATCAGGAAACTCCTTCTTTAAGGCATTTCGCGCAAAAAGCGAATTCATAACGCTGTGCATATTTGCGCTGATAATATGAATCGGGCGCTGTAATAAGCCATTTTTCGCGAGAACTTCTTTTATCTTGTTAGCCCAACGCTCTCCATGAATATGGTGGCCAAGGCGTTCTCGTAGTTGTGCGCTAAAGGTTATCGCCCTTCTATTGTCGGTTAATTCTTCTTCGATTGCCAAACGGCCCAGCCAGTAGATAATATTCAAAAACCGTTCTGGATTCGTTTCGGTTGCAAATTGTTCGTACACCTGCATAATTTCATCGAAAGTGCGACCGAGAATATTTGCGACATGAATTAATGTAACTTCTAACTCGGCTTGCGAAAGCTCTTCTTTAGCTACCGCAGCTTCGAGTTTTTGCCAGTCCCGTGTAGTTTTATCCGTGTCTTCTATTACAACCTTTTGCGCTATTTTTTCAGATTCTACAAAAAGGAAAGTCAGGTGTGTTAAGATGTCATAGATATCGGAACGACCTCTTGTAATCTCGATATTCATTTGCTCCTCATCAATCCGATAGCAATTTCTTCTTCTTTTTGGGGGTATAATAGGTTTTAAATGCGAGCGCCCGTAACCTTCATCAGAGGTCAGATTAATAAATCGGCATTGTTCAATGCCCTCTGGAAGACGTTCTAGTACGTAAATAAGACCGTTAAGCTCTGCCTTTTCCTCTGCGATACTCCCATAAATTTCTGGGCGCAATTGCAACAAGGCATTTTTGAGGCTTTCTCCTGAAACCCCCGTTGGTTTGTAAAAACCGCGATTGAAAAGATGGCGCATCGTAATGTAGAGTCGCTCTATGGCATTTGTAGATTCTTGTGCACGGGTGGTATTGGTTGTTTTCCCCATAGTTGTATTTCCCCATAAAACTACGATAATTTATATTGTGTGAGAAGAATACACTTATTTTCATGCATAAATATACCGATAGATATATTTATGCTTTAAACTTGCAGAGGCCATTCGCTACCTTTCTATCGTTCGAAAGACGCTGTACTTTGTTTTGCCCTCCAAGTTTTCCTACTGATTTCATATAGTTCAAAAATCCGCCTAAAGCAATCGGCGTCACCTTCAAAGTTTGGAGTATGTTCCCAACAATCAAATCAAAATAATAGCTATTCTGTTCTTGAAGGGATGCATCCAAAATTTCAATAAATCTATTCATATCCGACGGAAGTTTTTCAAATTCGATCAACCATTCGTGATATGGTAATTGATTCCCTTCTGGAGTAATCTGTGGCGCAACGGTAAACTCGTTAACCTGAGCATCTGTTTGCGAGATTGCCAATTGCATGGCTTCTTCGACCTCCTTGGCAATAACATGCTCCCCAAATGCTGAAATAAAATGCTTAATACGACCGGAAACTATAATTTTAAAAGGTTTCAGAGAAATAAACTGAATGGTATCTCCAAGATTATACCCCCATAGACCCGCATCGGTCGAGATAATCATTACATAGTTCACCTTCAATTGAACATCTTTTATGGTAAGACGTTTCGGAAACTCTTCAAAAAACTCGTCTGCCTTTACAAACTCATAGAATATTCCAGAATTGAGTAGTAGAAGCATCCCTTTTTCAGTCTGGGAATTTTGGTAGGCGAAAAAACCTTCACTGGCCGGAAATAATTCAATACTTGCCACTTTTCTCCCTATAAGACTTTCAAATTTCTTACGATACGGCTCGTAGTTTACCCCGCCATAAATAAAAAGCTCAAAATTAGGAAAAAGAACACCTATCGGTTTTTTTGACTTGTCGTTCAATTTTTCAAAATACATCTGAACCCAGGAAGGAATGCCGGCAATAACCGCCATATCCTCATTAATGGTTTCGGAAACGATTGCGTCTACCTTGGTTTCCCAATCATCTATACAATTGGTTTTCCAGCTTGGCAAGCGATTTTTCTGCAAATAATTGGGTACATAATGCGCTGATATTCCTGATAATCGTCCTAACTGAACTCCATTCTTCTCGGTCAACTCAGGACTTCCCTGCAGGAATATCATTTTACCGTTTACAAACCCCGTATTCCCAGTTTCATGAATGTAATTCAGGATGGCATTACGAGATGCATTTACGTGATGCTTGATCGACGTATTGGTAATCGGAATGTATTTTGCCCCAGAAGTAGTACCTGAGGTCTTTGCAAAATAAATGGGTTTGCCAGGCCATAAAATATCTCTTTCCCCTGCTACAAGTCTTTCTACGTAGGGTTTAAGTGCCTCGTAATCCCTAATAGGGACTTTGGCAACAAAATCGGCATGGGTTTGAATCGTCTCAAAACCGTGATCCATACCAAAAGCAGTGTGCTTCGCTTGTGCTACTAAATTTTCAAAAACCTTTACCTGGGTTTCAATTGGATAGTTGACCCATTTCGCAGTTTTCTTGGCAATGCGTTTAGCAAAAACTCTAGCAGCGAACGACTTTATAGACATAGCTTTATTTAAAATCGATATAGTCAGTAGGGTTTACCGCCG
>Ga0114957_1000666_pt1 | contig 42606 bp, 42 predicted proteins | sample BantaG_FD_87175 | JGI IMG/M metagenome (GOLD analysis project Ga0114957, IMG submission 87175) | Marine algal microbial communities from Bantry Bay, Ireland - BantryBay_4 metaG | ecosystem: Host-associated > Algae > Red algae > Unclassified | place: Bantry Bay, Ireland | collected 2014-11-21
ATCTTTGCTAAATAAAAATTGAGGAATGAAACATTTAAAAACTTCAAATTTAAAAGATAAAACCAATACTAAATTTAAAGATAAAAACAAATCTAAAGTAACTTTAAAACAAGCCTTTATAACAATTATTTGGCCAAGGCGAAAGCTCGTTTTCTTGGGTTTAATTTTAATAATTATTCGTAGTTTAGCAGGTTTCGTTTTACCACTGCAAAGTAAGGTGTTATTAGACGAGGTTGTACCTGAAAAAGATTATAGCCAGTTATACACATTAATAGCTATTGTGGTTACTGCTATTTTGGTACAGGCTATTACTTCCTTTATGCTTACTAAAGTATTAAGTATTCAAGCACAGTATTTAATAAGTGAGTTACGTGCACAAGTACAGAAAAAAGTATTGTCTTTACCCATTAGTTTTTTCGATAATACAAAATCTGGTGCTTTAGTATCAAGAATAATGAGTGATGTGGATGGTGTTAAAAACCTAATAGGTACAGGTTTGGTTCAATTAGTAGGTGGTTCTTTTACAGCAATTTTAACCTTAGTTATTTTATTAAGAATGAACGTTTGGATGACGCTTTTTACCTTTATTCCATTGTCAATTTTCGGAATTATAGCCCTAAAATCGTTTAAATATATTCGTCCAATTTTTAGAGCAAGAGGTAAAATTAATGCTCAGGTAAAAGGACGTCTAACCGAAACACTCTCTGGTGTTCGCGTAATTAAAGCTTTTAATGCAGAAGATCAAGAATTTAAGGTTTTTGAAAAAGGTGTTAACGATATTTTTATTAACGTAAAAAAGAGTTTAACGGCAACGGCTATCATGACGAGTTCTTCAACTTTTTTAATAGGATTAGCAACAGCTGGAATTATGGGAATTGGTGGTCATTACATGATTCAAGCTGAAATAACACCTGGAGATTTTTTACAATTTACCTTTCTTTTAGCCTTTATGGTTGCTCCAATTGTGCAGATGAGTAATATTGGAAGTCAGTTAACCGAAGCTTTAGCAGGTTTAGACAGAACTGAAGAGTTAATGAATATGACTGCTGAGGAAGATGATAAAAACCGAAACATAGAACTAAAAAAATTTAAAGGCGAAATAGAATTTAAAGAAGTCTCTTTTGAATATGAAGAAGGAAAACCAGTATTGCACAACATAAATTTTAAAGCCGCTTCTGGTACTGTAATAGCATTGGTTGGTAGTTCTGGTTCAGGAAAATCTACCATTGCAGGCTTATCTGCTACGTTTTTAAACCCAAAATCTGGGCAAATTACTATTGATGGTGAAGATTTATCTAAAGTAAAACTGAAAAGTTTTAGAAAACATTTAGGTGTAGTGTTGCAAGACGAATTTTTATTTGAAGGCACTATTCGCGAAAACATACTATTTCCAAGACCAAACGCAACCGAAGTACAATTGCAAGCAGCTGTAAATGCAGCTTATGTAAATGAATTTACGGATCGTTTTGATAAAGGTCTAGAAACACTAATAGGCGAAAGAGGCGTAAAGCTTTCTGGTGGACAACGACAGCGCATTGCTATTGCAAGAGCAATTTTAGCAGACCCTAAAATTATTATTTTAGATGAAGCCACCTCGAATTTAGATACAGAAAGCGAAGCCTTAATACAGAAATCTTTAACAGAGTTGACTAAAAACAGAACTACAATTGTTATAGCACACAGACTAAGTACTATACGTAGAGCAGACCAAATTTTAGTGATAGAAGCAGGTAAAATTGCAGAGCGTGGAAATCATGACGAATTAATAGCAAAAGAAGGCAGGTATTATGATTTATACACCTACCAGGCTAAAATTTAATTAGCAATACAATACATTAAACTATGTTAAATAATAATAATAAGTGTGAAGCATAAGTCTTTTAATTATACTTTTAACGTATATAATTTATACAAAAAACGACTATTATGAAATTAAAATTACTTTATTTAATAATTATTGCATTTCAATTTAGCGTTGCACAAGATTTATCTATAGGTTATATAGCAAACGATTTAGCGCAACGTCCTATGCAACCATTGGCAAAACCAGCCTATTTACAATCGGATACAGACCCATCATTTACCGCAACAAAAATTAGACGTATTTCTCAAGCAACTCCAGGAAATTTTGTTGTACCAATGTATAACACTATTCAATCTTGGAACGCAGACGAAAGTTTAATGATACTTTACGGCGGTGGCGTACATCAATTATTAAATGGTGAGAATTATACGGTTATTAGAAATTTATCAGATATCAATCCAGACGATTTAGAGGCTGTTTTCTGGTCTTTCACAGATCCCGATGTTTTGTTTTATATGGATAATAATAATGATAACTTGTATAGTTATAATGTGCAAACGCAGGTGAATACTGCTATTGTTAATATTAGAACTATTAGTGGTTGTATTGCTGCTAATGGATTAACAGGAGGAAACGATATCCAAATGATGTCTTGGGATAATGATGTATTTTCTTTTAGGTGTGGTAATGATTCTGCTTACTATTATAGAATTTCTACAAATACGTTAACACAATTTAATATTGCTAATATTAATTTTACAGCGCCAATGCCTTTTCCTAGCGGCAATTTGTTTTACCATAACAAAAAGGTTTACGATGCTAATGGCGATTTTGTTAGAGATTTAAATATTGGTAGTACAGAACATTCTTGTATAGGACAATTAAGCAATGGAGACGATGCCTATTTTGCTATTGCTTTCGAGCAAGGGCCAAATGCAGGTTGTCAAGGTACTCTAGTTGCACATAATGCTACTACAGGTAACTGTTTCTCAGTAACTCCTGTTGGTGATTATGCTTACCCAAAAACTGGAACACATATATCTGCTTTGGCACACAAAAATACAGAAGGTGGTTGGGTTGCTGTTTCTAGTATAGGATTTCAGCAAGATGGCGTACAGATTTTAGATCAGGAATTATTTATAGCAAAGGTTAATGAGTTTGATGCAGACGTTTATAGAGTAGCTCACCATAGAAGTGATGAAGATGATATTGATTATTGGGGAGAACCACACGTTACTATTAGTCCTACTGGAACTAGATTGTTATTTGGTAGTGATTGGAGTGGGAATGAAGGCGCAACTGATATTTCTGTGGACAGTTATGTTGCAGAACTAGGAAGTTTTACTTTATCTACGGAGTTTAACACCATACTTTTAGGCATTAAAATATATCCAAATCCAGTTGCCAATTTTTTAAGGGTTGAAACAAATAGTCTTAATAATCTTAATTATTCTATTTATGATATTTCAGGAAAAAGATTGGTTCACGATAAAAAATTGTCTAACCAAAATGTAGCTGTTAAAAGTCTTTTAAATGGTGTTTATTTTATAGAATTTATTTCCAAAGGTAAACGACAAACATTAAAATTTATAAAGCAGTAAACTAAAGGTTTTAAAAATCTATTGTTGGTTTAAAATGAGAAACCATTTGATGTTTTTTTATGGCCTTTCTTGAGAGAATGATGCCAATAATTAAGGATACAAAGGCTCCCACCCAAATACCAGGCACAAAATCGATAAACAAGAAAAAATCGTAGGCACCATGAAATAAGGCAGCTAAGGCTAATCCGGTTAGGTTAAATATTATTCTATTATCAGAAAATTTGGCTTTTCCCATAAAGTAACCCATTAAAATACCAAAAGTAGCATGAGCAGGAATTGCCGTAAATGCTCTTATTAAAGCTGTTGTTGGGCCACTTTCTAATACGTATAAAATATTTTCTGTAGCTGCAAAACCCATAGAAACCATGACTGCGTAAACAATACCATCAAAAGGTTCGTTAAAAGCTTTATCTCTTTGTGCAAATAGTAAAACAATAAGATACTTGCTTAATTCTTCAGAAAAGCCAACTACTATAAATGCTTGAACAAATTGTTGAAACACGCTTAAACTATTGGTTAAGGGTAAAGCTATATTAAAAACACCATACAAAATGGTAGTAATAATTATACTAACAATAGCACCCAATAAAAATGAAATTAAAAGTAACCGCTTTGGTTCTTTTTCATATTTATCTTTTAAATAAATGTAAAGGATAACAACGGCAACTGGTGCAAGTGCGAATATTATTAATTCCATAAACGAATGTAAATAAATTATGTTATTCTTTCTAAAATAGCTTCAACAACTTTATAATAATATTCAGTATTACTAGCTACAAAATGACCATTAGTTGCGGAATGCTCTAACAAGTCATGGAAATCGTACATGCTCACTAGTTTTAAGGCTTCCACTTCTTCTTTTTGAGGGATTAGATCTGAAATTTCTACATTTAATTCAACAATAAAAGTATGGTGAAACTCATTATCAATAATACCATTTGGGTACGATTTAAAACATTTAAAAACACCAATTTTTTCAAGATCATATTCAGAAACAGTTAACCCAATCTCTTCTTCAGTTTCTCTAATAGCTCCAGCTAGTATAGTTTCGCCAGCATCAATATGTCCAGCAACACTAACATCCCAAAGCAATGGGAAAATTGCTTTTGAGGCAGCGCGTTGTTGTAATAGTATGTCGCCATCAGTAGTATAAAACCAAATATGCGCTGTATTGTGGCAATGCCCTTTACTATGAATCTCACTTTTTAAAGCAGATTTTCCAGTAGGCTGTCTTGTTTTAGAAACGATGTCTATATACTCTTGTTTCATTTTTTAACAAAGATTTTAAATGTTTTTTATATAAAACGCAGTAATCTTTAGAATGGTCTTCAACTAATTCAAGAGATTACCACGTAGCATCGGTTAGTATAAGAATAGTTGCGGGTTTGCGTGCGAGGATTTTTCGCAGGAAAATCAGATGTAGCAAACACGCAACTGCCTTTGTGTAAGCACTTAACCGCAATTATTTTTATACGGTGTTCTGTGCTGGCTTTAATTCATTTTCAATAGTTTCATTTGAACATTAAGTGAGTCCATCGATTTTTGCGCTTTTTCCATTTCTTTTCTGTTTTGAGCCATATTACCAACAATTTTGTCAATCTTACTTTGATGATATTTCATCATTTCCTTATTTTCCCAAATAGGAAAATTAAATTGTCGCTTGCTATTTCTTGTAAAAGGTGAATTTCTTAATAATTTAATATTATATTCTAAATCTTGAATTCGGTCTTTTAATTTATTGATGCTATCTGTTTTTCCTGAAACTATTTTTTCATAATCGATTTCTTTGTAGTAATTAGTTTTGATTTCCTTTAAATATGTTTCTTTCTTTTTTTGATAATCGCTCTCCAATTGCTGAATTTCTAAATTGTAGTTATTGCGAGTATTTTTGAGAATGGTTAATTCTTTGCTTAATTCATTCTTTCTATATCTTTCACTTCGTAAACTTGATTCATAATTTTTCAATAATTCAGATTGAGTACTTAAGCTATCAAATAATTTTTCTCTTTTTATTTCTAATTCTGAATTCGTATTTATTAGTTCTTCCTTTTCTTTTTGAAATTGAGAAATTTCGAATTGTAATTGCTGTTTTTTTAATTCTAATAATTCGCTTTTGGAACTAAAGAAACCAGAGGTCAAAGCGTATAAAAGTGAAAATATAGCAAGTACGGTTGGAAGAAGTACTTTTAAAAAATCCATTTTCTGATACCACTTTTTGTTTAATTCAGCGATTTCGAGTTTTAATTTTTCTTTTAGTAACTTCTTACTCATTTATTTCGATTATTTGGTCAGCTTGCACACAACATAGTTATTACTCGCTACAACGTTAATTATTGTTATAGTTGAATGTTGCTTAGCGACTGTTAGATTTATACCTTCGTGAAAATTAAAAATCTACTAATCAAAATACGAAAACGTTTCGCCATCTTTAATTTTTAATAACGTTTCGTAAATTAATTTAATTACATTTTCTACATCTTCTTTATGCACAGTTTCTACTGTTGTATGCATGTAACGTAGAGGCAGGGAGATAAGCGCAGAGGCAACACCACCATTACTATAAGCAAAAGCATCAGTATCTGTGCCAGTGGCACGAGAACAAGCTGCGCGCTGAAAAGGTATTTTCTTTTCTTCGGCAGTATTTGTAATTAAATCGCGTAATTTTTGTTGTACCGCAGGTGCATAAGCAATAACTGGACCTTTACCAATTTCTGCTTCTCCTTGAACTTTCATATCAATCATTGGAGTAGTGGTGTCATGTGTAACATCTGTAACAATGGCAACGTTAGGCTTAATGGTATCGGTAATCATTTGTGCACCACGTAAACCAATTTCTTCTTGTACAGCGTTTGTAATATATAATCCAAAAGGTAATATTTTCTTATTTTCTTTAAGTAATCGCGCCACTTCTGCAATCATAAAACCACCCATCCTATTATCTAGGGCACGACAAACAAAGTTGTTTTTATTTAGAATATGAAATTCGTCTGGATACGTAATTACGCAACCAATATGCACACCAAGTGCTTCAACTTCAGCTTTTGTTTTACAACCACAATCTATAAAAATATTATCTGGTTTTGGCGGTTGCTCTTTCGCTTTACTTCTAGTGTGTATTGCAGGCCAGCCAAAAACACCTTTTACAATGCCTTTTTTAGTGTGTATATTAACCACTTTACTAGGTGCAATTTGGTGATCGCTTCCACCGTTTCTTATCACGTAAATTAGACCTTTATCGTCTATATAATTAACGTACCAAGAAATTTCGTCTGCATGTCCTTCAATAACTACTTTATATTTTGCCTTTGGGTTTATTACGCCAACTGCAGTACCATAAGTATCTGTAAAGAATTCATCTACGTAAGGTTTTAGATAATCCATCCATATTTTTTGTCCATCCCATTCATATCCCGTTGGTGATGCATTGTTTAAATATTTCTCTAAAAAGTCTATAGACTTTTTATTAAGTATGCTTTTTTTTGCCATTGTTTTTTAATTTTGTACTAAAATAGCAATATTCGCATTTAATTGGTAGTTAACAACAGTATAATTATTAATTTTGTCAAAATATTTTGGAACGGTTTTAGCATATCTTTTTATATGAAGTATATTTTATCACTTTTATTAGTGTTTCCAGTGTTTATATTCGGGCAAGCTCCTGAGATAGATCAAGATTCAACTTTTGTCGAGTACATGATTATTGAAGGCGATTCTATACCGCGTGAAGCAATAAACCTTGACGAAGTCATGCTATTGCACAAATTAAAGTTTGATAGCAAAGAAAATAGAAGACGTTATTATATTTTAAGACGAAAAACGATAAAGGTCTATCCTTATGCTAAAATGGCAGCCGAAAGACTAGACTCTTTAACCAAGCAATTAGAAACTTTAAATTCTAAACGAAAGAAAAAACGTTATGCAAAAAAGGTGCAGAAGTATATTGAAAGTGAGTTTTCTGCCGAATTAAAAAAAATGACCAGAACTGAAGGACAAATACTTATAAAACTCATCCATAGACAAACAGGTAAAACAACTTTTTCTTTAATTAAAGAATTACGTAGCGGTTGGAGAGCTTTCTGGTTTAATAATACAGCTAGTTTGTTTGATATTTCTTTAAAACGAGAATTTGATCCACTTAATATAAAAGAAGATTATTTAATTGAGGATATCTTGCAACGAAACTTTCAAAACGGTAGATTAAAAGAACAAAAACCTGCTTTCAATTTAGATTTTTTTAAGCTTACTAATAAATGGTTAAGTGAAGACAAAATAACTGCTAAAACTCAACAAAAATCTAAATCTTAAATGCGCATACAAACGCAACGCGAAGAATTATGGAACACTATCACTCATGGTGTTGGAGCCATTTTAGGCATTATAGCATTAACATTGCTTATAATTAAAGACACAGAAAAAACCACCTATAGTTTAGCAAGTGTAATTGTTTATGGTCTATCTATAATTATACTATTTTCTGCTTCCACGACTTACCATTATATTAAAGATCAAAAGCGAAAGCATACCTTTAGAATTATAGATCATATTAGTATTTATTTACTTATCGCAGGAACTTACACACCTGTTTTATTAATTACTTTAGAGCAAAGTTTGGGCTGGATCTTATTTGCAGTTGTTTGGGGAATAGCAGCATTTGGTGTGGTTTTAAAAATGTTCTTTACTGGTAGGTTTAATATATTTTCTACACTATTATATCTAATAATGGGTTGGCTTATTGTATTCGATTTTTCTCAATTAAAAGTATTAGTACCAACAAAAGGCATTACTTTATTAATACTTGGAGGCGTATCTTATACTATTGGGATTATATTTTACGTACTCGAAAAAAAAACATTTTTTCATGTTATTTGGCATTTGTTTGTGCTAGTTGGTGCGATTTTTCACTTTTTAATGGTGTATTGGTTTGTAGTTTAAATTTATTATTTTAAACAAAAACGTCTACCAATATTGCTATTATTAATTTCGAAGGTTTTTAAAAATTTACGGCAAAACATTACTATTTAGTAGTAACATATTTTATGATACCAGAAATGGATGGTATAAAAAAAAAATAAAAAAGGAATATAATAGTAATGCCAACATTGTAGCACTTACCTGTATTGTTATGCCTCATTGAAGAATAGAAATGGACAAAAGACCTAAATTAAATAAAGAAATATTTGTTAAAGATTTTCAAGAATTCTACTGGCTAAAAGAAGAATTGGTTCAGTTCTGCAGAAACTATGGTTTGAAATCAAGTGGAGGAAAAATTGAAATAAACAAAAGGATAATAGATTTTCTTAGAACCAGAAAAAGAACGACCAAATCCTCTAACCAAAATGCCAAAGCCAAGTCAAAATTTGACTGGAACAAGTCTGTTCTGACGTTAGATACTAAAATTACTGATAACTATAAAAACACTGAAAATGTAAGATCTTTCTTTCAACAAAGTATTGGAATAAAATTCAAGTTCAACGTTAGGTTTATGAATTGGATGAAAATAAATAGCGGGAAAACCTTAAACGATGCAATTACAAAGTGGAACGAAATAGAAAATAAGAAGTCAAACAAACCAAAAATAATAGCACCACAATTTGAATACAATACCTATTTAAGAGATTTCTTAGCAGACAATCCAAAGTTAAATCGAGATGTGGGAATAAAGTTATGGAAAATTAAAAAGTCATTAAGAGGAAATAATAAATATAAAAATGAAGACCTAAAATTTATAGAAAAATTGAATAACGGGACATAACATTAAATAAGTCGATTATATATCACTGCTTACCTTGTGAGAGACGACGCTTATCAAGATCTGTTGATACAATTGAAGAAAAACAACTAAACCATATATTTATAAAATTTTTAGATATGAATGCTTTTTTAGAATACATACACTTAAATGTTGAAGAAAAACAATAAGTATAATATTTTGTAACTGTTTTAGGTTATACTTTTTTAATCTCTTAAAAAATCTTCATACTCGAAAAAAAAAGCTTCAAATAAGTGCATATTTTTATTAAAGAAAACCATAACTTCTTGCCAGCAGTTTTTATCGTGGATAGAAACTTTATAACCTATAGGAACATAAATTCTAGAAATTTCTTTTCCGTTTTCTAGAAAATATTCCTCTTTAAAAATAGCATTTGGTAAAAACTCTGTTGTTAGTATAGCTTTTGTCTGTTGGAGTTTTTCCCAATAATTAATTCGGTTTTCTAAATTATCTTCTAAATCTAAACTAACAAGAGCAGATTTATTATCGAAATGAAACTTAAAACTAAAACCTTTTAGTTTAGTATTATACAAAATCCACTTTGTTGGAAAGGACTTACCAAAACTAGTCCAAAATAATTGTTTTATTTTTTTTGATTCTTCTTTACTAAACATATTTTATTCTCGTCAAGGCAGAATTTTAATTTTAATTACAATTATATCTATTACAAAGGTTAATACATAAAGTAATAACACTAAATATTAGATTTTTTTTAAAGCTAAATAATATTGAGTTTTACAGAAATTGATTACAAAAAATAAGCAATAACTACAGCACTAATAATAGTTAATAATTTAGTGATATTAAAGGTGTGTCCTTCATTAGTTTCAAATAAAATAGTGGTAGAAATATGTAAAAATATACCAATTACTACAGCAGAAATTTGAACGTAATATATTTTTAATAAAGGTATATTAGCAGATAAAAACATACCAAGAGGTGTCATTAAAGCGAATAATAATAAAAACATTATAGATTTACTTTTAGGAATTTTAGAAGTTAAAAAAAAGGTCGATAAAATTATAGCTATTGGTAATTTATGTATAATTATTCCGTAAATAAGATTAGTGTGTCCATCTATAGGAATCCCTTCCAGAACACTATGAATACTTAAACTAATAAATAAAATCCAAGGAAAAACTGTAGCTTTTTTACTAATATGAACATGACCATGTTCTGCACCTTTAGAGAAAAACTCTAAAATAATTTGCAATAAAATTCCAACCATTATAAACAAACCTATACTTTTATTATTGCTAGTATAAACTTCTGGGAGAAAATGGAAAACAGTTATAGATAATAAAAAAGCACCACTAAACGCAAGTAGTAGTTTTAAATGTTTTGGTTGTTTTGGCTTTAGTATAAAAACTACTAAAAAGCCTAAGACAACAGATATTATAGGAAGTATAATATTTAAAAGCATAGTTGATTTACTTAAAAATAAGGATTAAACGTTGAGACGAACTTTTGTGATATTTATTTAATTTATAATCTCCAAAAACATCTAATAAATAGACACCAGCTTTTTTAAAAAGTGTTTCAAAATCTGCTAAAGTTAAAGCACGAACACGCTCTTGGAATTCAAAATCTTTACCTTCAGCGGTAAAAAAGATATCCTTAATTATATAGCCATTCTCTACTCGACGTTTTTGTTTAAAATCTATACCTTGGACTGTTTTTGTGTTTTCTTCAACTAAATTATCTATTATATAATCGCTATTTAAAAAATCTATTACACCAAAACCTGTTTCATTTAAATTAGCTTTAATTGCTTTTATAGTGTTAAGGTTATCTTCTTCATTTTCAAAATAACCAAAGCTTGTAAAGAGATTAAAAACAGCATCAAATTTCTCATGGTATGGTTTGCACATATCGTGTACATTAAAATGTAAAGTCTCATTTTCGAACTGTTTTGCGTGATCAATACTATTTTTAGATAAATCTACTCCTGTAACATTGTATCCAATTTGGTTTAAGTAAATAGCATGTCTGCCTTTACCACAAGCAAGGTCTAGAATTTTTCCGTTTTCTGGAACGTTTAAATAGTTGGTAAGATTACACATAAAGTTTTGGGCTTCTTCATAATCTCTATCTTTATATAAAATGTGGTAAAAAGGTGTGTTAAACCAAGAGGCATACCAAGTTGTGTTGTCTTTTATCATATTTATTTCCCTTGAAAATGGGAATCTGATTTTAGTTTATTATATGTTCGAACAAAAATAGAGTATTTTTGCTTTCTATTAGACGAAAATAATGGAAGATAATTTCAAAATGGTTGCCAAAACCTTATTTGGTTTTGAAGAAATATTAGCAAAAGAGCTTACGCAACTTGGTGCTATGCATGTAAAACAAGGCGTAAGAAATGTTAGTTTTGAAGGCGATAAAGGCTTTATGTATAAGGCTAATTTGGGTTTAAGAACTGCTATAAAAATATTAAAACCAATAAAAACGTTTCGTATTAATAATGAAAAGGATTTGTACACAAATGTATACAAAATGGATTGGAGCCAACACATGAAATCTTCTGGTACTCTAGCTGTAAATGCAACAGTACATTCTACAGTTTTTACACACTCGCAATACACAGCATTAAAAGTAAAAGATGCTATTGTAGATAAGTTTAGAGACCAAACTGGAGAGCGACCAAATGTAGATTTGCGTTTTCCAGATTTAAAGATTAATGTACACATAGACCGTTCTGTTTGTACTATCTCATTGGATACTTCTGGAGATTCTTTACACAAACGTGGATATAAAATGGCAACTAATATTGCACCAATAAATGAAGTTTTAGCAGCTGGACTGATTATGCTTTCTGGTTGGGACGGACAAACAGATTTTATAGATCCAATGTGTGGTAGTGGAACTATTTTAGCAGAAGCAGCTATGATTGCCTGTAATATTCCGCCAAATTTAATGCGTAAAGAATTTGCTTTCGAGCGCTGGAACGATTGGGATGTTGATTTGTTTGAAAAAATTGAAGAATCTCTTTTAAATAAAACCAGAGATTTCCATCATAAAATAATTGGTTACGATAAATCGCCAAGTGCTGTCGCTAAAGCTAACGATAATATAAAAAACGCACAGTTAGACGATTTTATTACCATAAAACATGAAGATTTCTTTAAAACCCAAAGAGCAGGAGAGGAGAAGTTACATATTGTTTTTAATCCACCTTATGGAGAACGCTTAGATATAGAAATGGAGAGTTTCTATAAGAATATTGGAGACACCTTGAAACAAGGCTACCCAAATACAGACGCTTGGTTTATAACCTCTAACTTAGAAGCTATTAAACATGTTAGCTTACGACCTTCGCGTAAAATCAAATTAATGAACGCGAAACTAGAATCTCGCTTACTTAAGTACGTTATGTATGCAGGAAGTAAGAAAGGTAAGTATATGGATAATTTATAACTTGTTCTATTTTTTTTTCTTGTGTTCTGGTACTTTGTTTACTTTTTTTCAAAAATTGGAATAAAGTAAGAAACAGTATAACCATAGCCAACTCCAAAGTTTCCACTATCGTAAGTTTTATTATAACCTGGAATATATAAGTTTTGGAAATTTTCTGGTTCTTTAGTAGAAATAGTTCCTTTTAATTGTGCGTTTAAACCAATAAAAAAATTGGTAAAAACTTCAGCCTTTATACCTATAATAAATTCTAACCATATAGACGATAAACCACTAAATTCTTCACTTTCATTATTAGTTAATTGTGGTGTCCAGAATTGATTTTGACTATAAACGGTATAGCTGTTTCTGGTTTGCGAAAAAGTGCTAAAACCAGTTCTAAATCCGCTATAAATCATGTTGCTCATGCTTAGCCAGTTGGTGTACATATTGTAATCTACACCAATTTTAATATAACTACCACTTGCGGTTGCGCTTAAAAAATTTGTTGTAGTTGTTTTCTCTTCAACGCCTAATTCTGCTGCTGCATAGATTTTTTTCGATAATCTAAAATCACCGTTTATTTCAAAACCAGAATAGTCATCGTCTATTGCAGTTCTTAAAAGTTTACTTATATCTGTACCAACTCTTAAACCATATTTTTGAATGTATTGTATAGAGTCTATACTCTTAATATCTTGCTCTTGTGCAGCAACAAATTGGCAGCACAAAAGAAAAAGACAACTAGTGACGTATTGTAAAGTGTATTTCATCTTCGTTTGTTACAATTTGGTTATCGTTTTCTGGTGCTGCAAATAGCATCCAGTTATTAGAGTCGTTTTCAATAAGTATCTCTACGTTTTCAAAATTACTTTTAAAACCACACGCGCGAGAAACATAAATTTGGGTTGTACTGTATTGTATTGTTATTACATCTGGGTTACCTGTATTCGTTTCATCGACATAATCTCTGTACACACGATATTTGGTTTCGTTTGCATCGGTTTTTAAAGGTAAAATTATTTGGTCCTCCGTCACAATATTATAGGCTTCTAAAACACGTGTAGCGTCATCAAAATCTTCAACACGTAATCTTGTTACATTTTTAGGGTTTTCATTTAAAATATTATTTCTAAATTCTACAATTAAACTTGGAGTAGTAGGTGTATCTTCTGGGCAAAGATCATCTCGTTCGCAGCTAAAGGCTATGCAAATAAAGAGTAGGAGGATGACTAATGTTTTTTTCATATTTACTTTTTTCGTCTTTTCGCTTTTTAGGCTGCTTTAAAGATAAACTTTAAGTATTAATTTTTTTTATTTCTTTACTTCTGCACTTCTACTGTGTTTAGTGCAAAACTCGAAAATTTTCATCGTTTTTCTAACAGCACAATATTTTCTACATGATACGTTTGCGGAAATATGTCTACAGCCTGCGTTTTCGTTACTTTATATATAGCATCCATTAATTCTAAGTCTCTAGCTTGTGTAGCGCTATTGCAACTTACGTAAACTACTTTTTTTGGCGCAACGTTTAATATTTGTTTAACAACATCTTTATGCATGCCATCTCTTGGTGGATCTGTAATAATAATATCTGGTTGTCCATGCGTGATAATAAAGTCTTGGTTAAAAACATTTTTCATGTCGCCCACATAAAATTCAACATTATCAATACCATTAAAATGTGCATTTTCTTTTGCAGCGGTAATAGCGTCTGGAACAGATTCTACACCAATAACCTTTCTTGCTTTTTTGGCAACAAATTGTGCTATGGTTCCAGTTCCTGTATATAAATCGTAAACAAGTTCGTCTCCTTTTAAATCAGCAAACTCTCGCGTAAGTTTATACAACTCGAAAGCTTGAGCAGAATTTGTTTGGTAAAAAGACTTGGCATTAATTTTAAACTTTAAACCTTCCATTTCTTCGAAAATGTGGTCTTGACCTTTATAACAAATTACATCTTGATCGTAAATGGTATCATTAGCTTTTTCATTAACAACATATTGTAATGAGGTTATCTGCGGAAATGTCTCTGCAATATAATCTAGTAATAATTCACGTTTTACTTTATCTTCTTTAAAAAACTGAACTAATACCATGATATCTCCAGTTGACGATGTTCGTAACATTAAAGTACGTAGTAATCCTGTCTGGTTTCTTGTATTAAAAAATTCAAGATCATTCTCTAAAGCAAAAGTTTTAATTGCATTTCTAATAGCATTAGATGGGTCTGCCTGTAAATGACATTTTTTAACGTCTAATATTTTGTCCCACATACCAGGAATATGAAATCCTAATGCATTTCTATCTCCTAAATCCTCATCACTTTGTATTTCGTCGAGTGTTAACCATCTGCTATCACTAAAAGAAAATTCCATTTTATTTCTATAAAAATACTGTTCTGCTGCAGCTTTTATTGGTGTAATTTCTGGTAATTCTATGTGTCCAATTCTAATAAGGTTATTGGTTACTTCCTTTTGCTTATAAAAAAGTTGATGTTCGTATGCCATATCTTGCCATTTACATCCACCGCAGGTACCAAAATGTTGGCAAGCAGGTTTTGTTCTTTTATCGCTTAAGGTATGAAACACCGTTGCTTTACCTTCATAGTAAGCCTTACGTTTTTTAAAGGTTTGTACATCTACAATATCACCAGGTACTGCATTTGGTATAAAAATTACTTTTCCATCTGGTGCTTTACCAACCGACTTTCCTTTACCTGCAGTATCAAAAACTTCAACGTTATTGAAAACTTTCTTTCTATTTTTACTTCTTGCCATAGGTACAAAAATATCAAAAAAAAACTGCTCTAAAATAATAGAGCAGTTTTAAATTTATTAAAAGATATTATTTAGTTTTTATTAAACTTATCTAAAATTTTAGACATTTGCCTTCCTGCAGCTTCACGACCACCAAGACCAAATGATAACACTATTGTTAACGCTACTGTTCCCAAAGTTATACCAAAGGCTAGATTTACTATTTCGTCTGCAATACCCATTGAACGTAATCCAATAGCTAAGAAAATAGCTATAATTGCTATTTTTACAATCGATGTAACAAATACACTGCTACTTTTGGCAATAGTGCTTGTTAGTAAATTTGCTAACCACATACCAATTGCAATAATAACGATGCCAAATAATATTCTACCACCATAATTTATTACAGTATCCATTATTTGCGTTAATTGAGCGAATTCTAATTTTTCTAAAGCAGTAACTAAACCAAAAAGAACAATAAAAAAATAAACAATTTTAGAAATACCGTTAGCTAAGTTTGTGTTGCCAAATAAACTTGTCATATTCATTTTTGCTACTGTATTGTCTAATTTCATCCCGTTTAAAATATCTTTAATTAAAGAAGAAATAAATTTAGCAACCACAACAAATATTATTAAAATAATTGCAGCCAAAATAATTTTTGGGATGGCAGCAAAAAACATAGTTAGCATTAATGTTGCTGGAACCGAGATTGTTTCTATATTTAAAATGTTTAAGGCTGAAATTAATAGCGGTATAAAAATAATGATAAAAACAACTTTCTTTAAGATACCCACTAAATTGATATTTTCTGGTAGCCTAAGTTTTGGTACAAATTTTTGAATGGTATCACCAGACAAGCCAACAAATTCCGAAACTACATTTGCAAGCATGTATCCTATATATGCAACTAATCCAGCACCTATTATATTAGGTATAAAACCTAAAAATTTATTAAGCATAGTTTTTAAAGGCTCCAAAACATTTGTCATGCCAAGTTTTTCAAGTGCTAGCATAAAAACAATAATCATTAAAAAGAAATAAATAAGCTTACCTATTAATTTTGACAAAACTACTTTATCACTCTTTAGTTTACTATCTATACCAGTTTTAGCTATTATTTTAGTAATAATTTTTTTTACAAATTTTGCTACAAAAATTCCAATAATTAATATTAAAAGTGCACCAATTACATTTGTTAAATTGCCTCCTAGTGAGTTGGAGAGACTGTTTTGAATGTTGTTTAAAAATTCCATAAGTTTTTTTATTGATTATTTTAGTTATCACTATAAATTTAAGCCTATTTAAATCAAAAACAGATTAAATAATAAAATTCAAAAAAAAATACGATGAAAAGCATATATTTAGGTCGAAACGCGTTAATCTCTAAATTTTTCGAATAGTTATATTTTCATTTTTATTTTATTCAAAAATAAATATTTCTTAATTTGCACGCTCTAGGGATGATTTCTTTCCCACGCTGAATTTTCGTTACTTCGAAAGAATAAAGGTAGATAGGAATGGATATTTTATTCATTATTTAAACACATTTAAAATGGCAGTTTTAAAACAATTAACATCGCAAGAAGCGATGGAATTAGAAAACATGTATGGCGCACATAATTACCATCCTCTTCCAGTAGTATTAAACAAAGGAGAAGGTGTTTATGTTTGGGATGTAGAAGGAAAAAAGTATTACGATTTTCTTTCTGCTTATTCAGCAGTTAACCAAGGACATTGTCATCCTAAAATCGTTACAGCAATGGTTAATCAAGCGCAAACCCTAACCTTAACATCTCGTGCGTTTTATAATGATATGTTAGGTCGATTTGAAAAATACGCTACTGAAACCTTTAAGTACGATAAATTATTACCAATGAATACCGGTGCAGAAGCAGTGGAAACCGCTTTAAAACTCTGTAGAAAGTGGGCTTACGAAGTAAAAGGTATACCAGAAAATGAAGCAGAAATAATTGTGTGCGAAAATAACTTCCATGGTAGAACTACTACAATTATTTCATTTTCAAACGATCCTGTAGCCAGAAAAAACTTTGGACCGTACACTAAAGGATTTATTAAAATTGAATACGATAATTTAAGAGCCTTAGAAGATGCTTTAAATAATAACAAAAACGTAGCTGCTTTTCTTGTAGAACCAATTCAAGGCGAAGCTGGCGTTTTTGTACCATCCAAAGGTTATTTATCTGCTGCAAAAGCGTTATGCAAAAAGCATAATGTATTATTTATTGCAGACGAAGTACAAACAGGCATAGCAAGAACAGGTCGTTTATTAGCAACTTGTGGTAATTGTTCTTGTATAGATAAACATTGTTCTGATACACCAGAAGTAAAAGCAGATATCCTTATTCTTGGTAAAGCTTTATCTGGAGGTGCCTATCCTGTTTCGGCTGTTTTAGCTAACAATGCTATTATGAATGTTATTAAGCCAGGAAATCATGGTAGTACTTTTGGTGGTAATCCAGTTGCTGCGGCAGTTGGTATGGCAGCTTTAGAAGTTATAAAGGATGAAAAATTAGCAGAAAATGCTTATAATTTAGGTGCATTGTTTAGAGCAGAAATGACTAAATTTATTGATACCTCTAATATTGTTAATGCAGTAAGAGGAAAAGGTTTACTTAACGCTATTTTAATTAACGATACAGAAGATAGCGATACCGCTTGGAATATATGTATGGCTCTACGAGATAATGGATTATTAGCAAAACCTACACATGGAAATATTATACGTTTTGCACCGCCTTTAATAATGACCAAAGAGCAATTATTAGATTGCGTGTCTATTATTAAAAAGACGTTAAAACAATTTGATAAATAGAGAGAAAATTATTAAGCTCTTATAACAATAAAAAAGCCTTTTAGAATAATTCTAAAAGGCTTTTTTTATTTGTAACAGTTTTTACTTATTGAGCAGTTTGTGCCTCATACTGCTCTATAGCTTGGTTAATTTGCTCTGTTATTTGATCCCAACCAACTGTATATATATGATAAATTGTGTATGCTAAATATAACAAACAAATAATAGAAACTACCATAGCTACTGTCTTTGCTGTTTCAATACTTTTAATGTTACCCTCATAAGCTTCAGGGTTTAGTTTTGCGTCTTTTATTTTATTATTAGCAATAAAATATGCTGGTCCAGACAAAAAGATTCCTAATCCACCAAAGCAACAACATAATAAACCTATTACAGATAATATATAGATTAATGTTGGGTTTAATTTTTTCTTCATAATTGATATAATTTTAAATTAATTTCTTGGTTATAAAGCTAACAATAATAATTAAAACAGAAGCTATTGCTAATCCATTAATAATTTTATTTACATATTTAAATTTATAGAAAAATGACGTTACAATTACTATTGCTAATGGAACTAATACAAAAATAGCTGGATACATTTTAAAAGCTGCTATAAAATGCCCACTAAATAGTAAAGACAAACTACGTTGCATACCGCAACCCATACACTCAAAACCAAATAATTTCTTGTTTAAGCATGGTAACATATATTGTTCTTGAAATAATAACATGTAGCAAATGTAAAAATTATCTACAAAAAACTGCTAATTTAGCTAGTAACATAAGTCTACTTTTTAGATTTATTTGGTGTAGCTGCTTATTTAAAATATATATCTTAGCTTTTTTTATTGAAATATGAAACAAAGAAGCACAATAACCTATCTGCTTATTTTAATTGGAGGAAGTATAACTATTTATGCAAATGCTAATAAAAAACAAGATGTTATACTTCTAATAGCTGGTATATTTACTTTAATGTTTGGTTTGTTTAGACTTAATAAATATTTAACAAGCAATCCTCCAAAAAATGATTATAAAATTAAAGACGAAGAGGAATGAGTTTTACAATTGGTGACTATGTATATGTTTTAGACGAGGCGCTTTCAGGAAAAATTATTAAAATTGTTAATTCTGAAATAACTCTTGAAGATCAAGATGGTTTTGAACTAACTTTTAATGCTTCAGAGATTGTAAAGAAGGAAGATGATAGTCTTAGAAAAGCCGCTTTTAGCAGTAAAAGTATTAGTCAGGTACTTTCAGAAAAAAAATCGAATAAAAAAAGAACGCTCCCAAGAGTAAAGCCAAAAGAGCGGTTTCAACCAACAATGGAAGTAGATTTACACATTCACCATTTAGTAAAGTCCGAAAGACATTTAAGCAGCCACGATAAAAAGCTTATTCAATTAGATACTGCAAAACATAAATTAGAGTTTGCTATGCAAAAAAAAATACAGAAAATTGTATTTATTCATGGTGTTGGTGAAGGTACTCTAAAAATGGAATTAAAATATTTATTTAAGCGTTATAATAACTTGAAATTTTATGATGCGGATTATAAAAAATACGGTCAAGGCGCAACCGAGGTGTATATCTACCAGAATATAAAACCACACGATTAAAATTTTTTTTATTAAAATGAAGGTGTTATTGTTCTAGAGTCTGTGGTGGTAAAACTACCAAATTCTACAACATCTTGAGTTAGTATTGGTAAAACAATACCAGTAAGAGTTAATTGTAATCTAAAACTTTGGTTTAAGTTATGAACTCTATATTCAGTTATAGAAATGTTATTTGTAACTTCATTATTTAAATAATTAGCTCCAACAACATTATTTTCAATATCATTTGCAGGATTTAGATTACCATCTGCATCTTCATTTATAGTGGGCACACCATCTTGATCATCATCTGCATCTAAATAGTTTGGTATTGTATCTTCATCTGTGTCTAGAGCTAATGTTAATTGAAATTCTGTAGAGAAATTTGGCATTTCAGTTGCAGTTTTTACATTATCACCATCATCATCATCATCTAAATAATTTGGTAAACCATCTCCATCTGTATCGTCGTTATCTAAATCACCATCGCCATCGATATCTTCAAACGCTGCCGGAATACCATCGTTATCATCTTCAGTTAATACAATAATAAACGTAGCTGTACCTTGAGTTGAAATATAATCGTTAATAACTCCTAAATTTGAAGGTGGAATAGCGCTACAAAACACATTATTGCTAATGGTATTACTATAAGTTCTGTAATTAAACGGGTTAGATGCAGTTATGCTGTAAGAAGGATTGTTGTTATCTAAAACAACTAATAAAGCGTTGGTATCATCGATATTTGTGCTAATTAAAGTTTCTACAGTTTCGTCTAAAGATTCAAATATTTCATCAATTACAATAGAAAGCGATTCTGATGGATCAGTTTTTATTTTATAACATATCAATTTATCATCACAACTTGTTATTTCAAAGGTGTCTCCAAACTCTAATTCTGCTGTAATAATATCACCATCATCGCAACTTGTAAAAAGAAAGGCTAAAGCTAAAAAAGAAAAAATAATTCTCATATATAGTAGATTTTGCAACAAAAATAACAGAATTGAGTAAATGATAACGCAGCTTAAGGCAATTAATTTTATTTCGCTTATTTTTGGTATTAAATTAAATCTATACATCCTTTTGAAATAAAGGATTACAAAAGGTTTACATTAAATATTAAAGTTTTCCAAAAAAATGAAGCAAGTCTATTTTGATAGTGCTGCAACTACACAATTAAGAACAGAAGTTGTAAAGAAAATGACAACAGTTTTGCACAAATGTTACGGCAATGCATCATCCTCTCATAGTTATGGTCGCTCCTCTAAGTCTTTGTTAGAGCATGCCAGAAAAACAGTAGCGAAACAACTTAATTGTTCTGCATCCGAAATTATATTTACTTCTGGAGGCACTGAAGCAGATAACTTAGCACTTAGAAGCGCAGTAAGAGATTTGGGCGTAGAAATAATTATTACTTCTCGTATTGAGCACCATGCTGTTTTAAACACTGTAAATCAATTAGAACATGAATATGGTATAACAGTACATTACGTAGATTTAGAAGAAAACGGAGATATAAATTACAAACATCTTGAAGAGTTACTGCATTTACAAAATAAAAAAATGGTAAGTTTAATGCATATTAATAATGAGATTGGTAACATTTTAGATCTCAAGCGTGTTGGTGATTTGTGTAAAATTAATAATGCGCTATTCCATAGCGATACAGTACAATCTGTTGGCCATTACGAATTAGATTTACAAGATGTAAACATCGATTTTCTTGCCGCTAGTGCTCACAAATTTCATGGACCAAAAGGTGTAGGTTTTGCATATATAAAGAAGAATTCTGGTATAAAACCATTAATTTTTGGAGGAGAGCAAGAGCGTGGTACAAGAGCGGGAACAGAGTCTGTACACAATATTGTTGGTCTTGAAGAAGCATTTAAACAATCTTACAGTAATTTATTTGAGGAACGCGCTTACATAACAACACTAAAACAATACTTTATTAAAACAATTTCTAAAGCTTTTCCAGAGGTAACTTATAACGGTGGTTCTGCCAATCTAGAAAAAAGCACATACACAGTAGTTAATATTTGCCTACCTATTACTCCAGAAAAAAAATTACTATTATTGTTTCAATTAGACTTAAAAGGCATTGCTTGCTCAAAAGGGAGTGCCTGCCAAAGTGGAAGTAGTAAGGGTTCTCACGTTTTATCGCAAATATTATCTTTTGAGGATATGCAGAAGCCTTCACTTAGATTTTCGTTTTCTAAATTTAATACTAAAACAGAAATCGATTATGTAACTGTATTAAAAGACTTTATGTAAATTAGCAATATGTTAAACTACACCACTTATTTACATAAATCCGCAATTGAGTGGGTAACCTTTGTTCATGGAGCAGGAGGTAGCTCTTCTATTTGGTTTAAACAAGTAAGAAGTTTTAAGTCTGAATTTAATGTATTAATCTTAGATTTAAGAGGGCATGGCAACTCTAAGCCAGCTTTAAAAGATGCTTTTAATTCTAAATATACTTTCGATTCTATTACAAATGATATTGTCGAGGTTATAGAGCATTTAAAGATTAAAAAATCTCATTTTATAGGCATTTCTCTAGGGACTATTTTAATTAGAAATCTTGCCGAAAATCATCCAGACCGTGTGCAGAGTATGATAATGGGTGGTGCGATTATGAAATTAAATTTTAGGTCGCAAGTACTAATTAAATTAGGTGTTGTTTTTAAATCTGTAGTACCTTATATGTTACTTTACAGGTTTTTTGCATTTATTATAATGCCTAGAAAAAACCATAAAAAGTCACGTTTACTTTTTGTAAATGAAGCTAAAAAGTTATATCAAAAAGAATTTGTGCGCTGGTTTAAATTAACGTCTGAAATAAATCCACTGCTACGATTCTTTAGAGCAAAAGATATAAAAATACCAACGTTATATATTATGGGAGAACAGGATCACTTGTTTTTGCCTTCAATTAAAATTATAGTAGCTAAACATATAGAATCCACATTGTTAGTGATTAAGGATTGCGGTCATGTTGTAAATGTAGAGCAGCCCGAAACGTTTAATTTACAGACTATTAATTTTATTAATGGTTTAGCTTAGTGTCGTACCACTTCCTTAATAACTTTGTTTAAATTTTTTTTCTACCGAAAAATTAATCAAATTCATAAAATTTTCGTGTACACCTAGTGTGGTTTCTAATTTTAATTGATTTATAATATATTTTATCCGTTTAGCATCGAATTGAAGATCTGGAATAGAAATATAATTTTCAAACAATTGCCCGATAGTTTTATAATATAATGCTTCAAAATTATTAAGGTTTAATGGCATTCTGTCAATATATTCATAATTACTAATCTCGAATGATTCTAATACTTTACCAACATAATCTTTATGAAGAACTTGTTTAGGGTTTACAATATTAAGCTCTTTAATTTCGGGATGGTTAACAGCATATAAAATAGCTTTAGATACAAAATCTACTGGTACAATATTGAGACCACTTTCTTTATCAATCCATATTCTAAAGGCATCTGTAAATTTCTTAGCATATTTTTCTAAAAATATGGGCCAAGAATAGAAGACATCAAATTTTGGAGTTTCAAAAAAAGGTGCGTCTATTAAGCGCCCACAAATAATACTAGGTCTTAAAATTTGGGAACTTATATTAATTTCTTTGCACTTTTCGATTACATATTGCTCAGTCTCGTACTTAGATTTTTCGTAAGGGTTTCTAAATTTATCAACGATATATTTCGAAATACTATCGGTTACCACATCATTTTGAATACCAAAAGAATAGGCTGTACTTATGTATATAAACCTGTTTACAGATTCTGGAATGTTTTCTAAAAGTTGTTGCGTTGCTAAGTAATTTTGTTCGTGTACTACAGTTTTAGAGTTTGTAGCATGAGATAGATTAGTAGAGCCTGCGCAATGTATTATTGTAGAAAAATTAAAAGCTTGAAGTGTTTCTTTGTTAATACTTACAAGATCTTCTGCAATTACAGTAATATTTTCAAGACATTTTTCTAAACTAATACCTTTAAGGTAATCTGGTTTACTACTGTTGTTTAATACATTTAATAATCGTTCTTTAGCAGAAATAGTATTATCCCTAATAACCACGTAGAGATGTTCTTTTGTGTTACTTAAAACCGACTGCTTGAGCCAATCGAATATTACGTGACTCCCAACAATTCCAGTTCCTCCAGTAAGCAAACAATTCATAAATTACAATTAAAGTGCATTATAGAGGTGCTAAGATACTATATTTAGTGTTGCTTTAGTACCTCTATTTGTTCTAAAACTTTTTGTGCTTCCGCTTGTTTTTTATCACTCTCGCTTCTATTACTTGTAGATAGCTTAAAAGATTCTTCAAGCAATTTTTTATAGTCTTCTTGTAGTTTATCGAGTTTACTTTTCTTTTTAAATAATCCAAACATAATTTAATTTTTTACAAAGATAAAACCTTGTCTTTTATATAGTTTTAAGGTTATGTTAAACGTTTTGTTTTTAAATCTTATTTAACCAAATAAAAGAGAATGTAAATAGCGACTAGGCATTGCAGTAAAAGCTCCAGCTATAGTTAACGCACCAAAAATATAGCAAAATCATTTTACATTTTCCTTTTTAATTGCTGTAAACAACATAAGTACCATATATATTCTTCCTAATATTTTGTGTAATTGTGTTCCTTTTTTTTAAATAAGGCTTATACTTCCTAGTACAAAAGCTGGAAGCACAATAAATAAGTGCATAAACATTAAGATTTTGTAGGACATCTTTTTTTGTTTAATTAATTAGTTAAACAAAAACTAATCTCTTAATTACATATTTAAGAGTATATTTTTTTTAGGTTTTAGATTGTAGTTAATTATTTTTTTTTATTGAGAAATTACTATTAATTGAAAAGGAAAAAGTGTTAATCGATTAAAAACTCTATTATTCAAATACTTTTAAACTTCAATGTTTTAGGTATCAATTTCACGAAAATGTAGTTTAGTTAAAGTAAATCTAACATTCGATTTGTAAAATCCGTACTTTTACTTTAATCCAATACAAAGGAACTCCACAAGTTATTAATTTTCAAAATGTTATAAATTTTATGAATTTCGCCAACCGTAAATTATTTCAAACCTCCTCAGTCTCACAACCAAACAAGCTCTTTTCCATAATTAATTTACTAACACCTTCCGGCAGCATTTTTTGCCAACCATCTTCACCTTTATTAATCATACTCAACACTTTTCTGGAGAAAACGTTTAGAGTAGCAGGATTGTAGTCTGTAATATCTACCACTTTACCATTATATTTAAAGAATTTGTATAATTCTTTCATTCGTGGATGCACTTTTAAATTATCGCTAGTAGTTAACGTACCATCTTTGTTTTCCATAGGATATAAATACACGCGTAAATCTTTAAAAAACAGTTTACCAAAAGCTTCTAAAATACCACCACTTAATTGTCTGTAGTATTTCTCGTCGAAAACATCTACTAAATTATTTACTCCCATTGCCAAGCCCATTCTGGCTTTAGAGTATTGAGAGAAGTATTCTACTAATTTGTAGTATTCTTGAAAATTAGAAATCAATACTGTTTGCCCTAAAGAACATAGCAGTTTAGCCCGATCCATGAAATCTTGCTCGTCTATTTCGCCTTCTGCACGAAGGTTAGATAATGTAATTTCGAAAATAACTTGCGTTTTATTTTCATCAACTTTATTTTCCTTTAAAAACATGTCTAAAGACTTTTCATACATGTCCATATTTACTTTGGTAACTGGTCTAAAACTTCCACGAAGCGTTAATATGTTACGTTTGTAAAGTACTCTTGCTGGTAATACATTGTTTCCATCTGGTGCGAACATTACAGCATCTGTCATCCCGTTTTTAACCAGTTGTAAACTCATTAAGCGGTTATCTACATTCTCGAATACAGGGCCAGAAAAGTTTATAGTATCTATTTCTAATTGGTCCTTGTGTAAATGGTCGTATAGATAGCGTAGTAATTTTCTAGGTTGGTTGTACTTGTAAAAAGCACCATAAATAAGGTTTGTACCTAATTTACCTAACGTTTCTTGTTGTAAACGTGCATCGTTTTCTTTAAAACGAATGTGTAAAACAATCTCGTTATAATCTTGGTCTGGATCGACTTGGTATTTTATACCAACCCAACCGTGTCCTTTATATTTTTTAGCAAAATCTATGGTAGCTACAGTATTAGCGTAGCTAAAAAACATTTTATTAGGATGCTTATCTCTAGTTATGCGTTGCTCTGTAAGATTCATTTCGTGATCAAGCATTTTACGTAAACGTGCTTCGGTTACGTAACGCTTGTCTTTTTCAATACCGTAAATGGCATCACTAAAATCTTTATCGTAAGCAGACATTGCTTTGGCAATAGTTCCAGAGCCACCACCAGCTCTAAAAAACTGACGTACAGTTTCTTGACCTGCACCAATCTCAGAAAATGTACCATAAATATTTTCGTTTAAATTTATACGAAGCGCTTTGTTTTTTAGCGAAGGAATAGATTCTATATTCTTATCTCCTTTTAGTGTAATTTCCATAGTTTAGCCATTGATTTACTTACCTACAAAGGTATCAAATTAGTAAGGCAAACAAAAAAAATAACTTACTTTTGTGAGAAATAACACAAATAGTGAAAGTTACATTTTTAGGTACAGGAACATCCCAAGGCATACCAGTAATTGGTTCTAAGCATCCTGTTTGTTTAAGTACAAATCCTAAAGATAAACGCTTGCGTGTTTCTATACTTTTAGAGTGGCAAGACTCTATTTTTGTTGTAGACTGTGGTCCAGATTTTAGGCAGCAAATGCTACAAGCTAATCCAGAAAAAATAGATGCTATTATATTTACACATGAACATGCAGACCATACAGCTGGGTTAGATGATATTCGTCCGTTTTTTTTTAGACAAGGCGATATTAATATTTATGCTCATAATCGTGTTTTGGAGCAGTTACAACAGCGTTTTCAATATATTTTTACTTCTGAAATAAAGTATCCAGGTGTACCAAATTTACTTCAAAATGAAATAAAAAATAAACCATTTAAAATACAGGGTTTAGAAATTATTCCTATTAAAGGTCTCCATTATAAATTACCAGTTTTTGGCTATAGATTTGGCAATTTTGTCTATTTAACAGATATGAAAACAATTGCTGAAGTCGAAAAACAAAAACTTTATAATTTAGATGTTTTAGTAATTAATGCATTGCGTGAAAAAGAGCATATTTCCCATTTTACTTTAGCTGAAGCATTAGAAATTATTTTAGAATTAAAACCTAAAAAAGCATACTTAACGCATATTAGTCACCATTTAGGATTTCATGACACAGTGCAACAAAAATTACCAAAAAACGTTTTTTTAGCTTACGATGGACTTACAATAAATATACCTAACTAAAAATTTTTAAAAATCATAATTTATTTGCTACTATGAAGAATCGTATTTTTATGTATCTATTTATATTTTCGGTTTTACTGTTATTATTTCAGTTTATAAACTCGAAAAAAATATTTGATAATAGTAACCAGAAAGTAGCCAGCTCTAAAGCTCAACTTTTAAAATACCGAGATTCTATTTTGTCTTTAGAAGATAAAATTCATAATCTTTCTCAATTTAGTTTTGATTATAACGACCATTCTTACGAATATTTTTTAAATCAAGGCTACGATGTAGAAAAACTAATGGTTACTGTTACAGATGCTTTGTATTCGCAAAATGAGTATAAAGGCGAACAACATCCATTAGTGCCTTATGCATCTACTACAAATACTAAAATAATAATAAACTCGATTAGAGTATTAAACCATAAATGGATTATTGCCGATTTTACCGATGGACAACTTTGGGGAGAAATGTTAGTGGTTTACACGTTAAACGATAAAGGAGAATTGAATTTTAGAGTATCGGAATCACTATTAAATCCGCTTTAAAATTAAATTAATTTAATAAGCCATTCTTTAAATTCACTAAAATTTTGTGGAGCAACTCCATGGCCAACAGGAAACTCTGCATAGTGGTATTTAATATTTAAAGCTGAAAGCAATTTTGGTGCTTTTCTAGCCCAATCCACAGGAATAACTTGATCTTGAGAACCATGAGAACAATAGAAGTTTAAATGCTTGTATTTTTCAGGTAATTTGGCATCAAACAAATCCTCATTTATATAACCGCTTAAAGCAATTACATTATTAATTTTTTCTGGATAGGTAAGTGCTACTGCATAACTTAAAATTGTACCTTGACTAAAACCTAAAAGTGATATTTTGTCTTTGTTTACAGGGTATTTTACAATTACTTCATCTATAAAAGTAGCAATTAAATCTCTCGATTGTATAGCTTGTTCATTATCACTCCATTTGCCTTTGTCTGCATCAAAATTTATAGCATACCAAGCGTTTCCATACGGTTGCATAACATAAGGCGCTCTTGCAGAAACGATAAAAAGTTCTTTTGGTAATTCGCTTGCAAAAGAAAACAAATCGTTTTCATCGCTTCCATAACCATGAAATAAAATAAGAAGCGGTGCATTGTCTTTTAAAGAAGATTCACGTATAACGTGATAAAGAGATAAATTTACCATTATAAATTATTATCTTATTGATGAGAATATTTTTTGATAAAAAGGACCAAGTAGTGGTACTTCATTCATTTTTCCTGAAACTGCGCCAATTAGTCCATAAAAGAAGAGAACGCTAAAGCCAATCCAGAAACCAAGAGAGACACTCCAGTTATCAAAGTTTCCAATAAAATAGCCTAATAGCATGTATGTTAAACACAAACCTAAACCTTGCCTCACGTGAAAAGCAGTAAAAGGATTTTTTTTGTTATTATTAATAAGTAATGCAACTATAGAGCCAATTATCGTTAAGTAAGCAACAATACTCATTGTTTTACCTTCTTTTATTGTTTGTTGATTCATTTTTGTAAAATCATTTTATTATTAGCAATTACACCGTAAACATTACCTTTTAATTCTTTCTCTATAAACAAACTGTTTTTAGATTTAGAGATGATGTTTTTAGTATTAAATGTGTATTTAGTGTCTGGATTAAAAAGCGTTAAATTAGCTGTATTACCTTCGTTTACAATTAAAGTTTCTACATTAAATCTTCCTTTTCCTTGGGTTAAAAATTTTATTGTTTTTTTAGTTGAAAATATGGTTTGTAAAGCACCAAAGGCACTTTCAAGACCTATAGTTCCATAATCTGCATAATCGAATTCTACTTTTTTATTTTCGATGGTTATAGGATTGTGATCACTAGTTACCATATCTATAGTACCATCTTTTAGACCTTTAATTAAAGCATTAACATCGTTTTGTGTTCTTAGTGGAGGTAATACTTTAAAGCGTGTGTCAAAATCTTCTAAAGCGCTGTCTGTTAAGCATAAATTATGGATGGCAACACTGCAAGTTATGTTTAATTTTTTCTTTTTTGCATTTCTAATTAATTCTACAGCTTCTGCTGTAGAGATTGTAGGAATGTGCAATTTTCCTCCTGTATATTCAAGTATATATAAATCGCGAGCAACTTGCAAAGCTTCAGCCAAATTAGGATTTCCTTTTAAACCTAAAGTTGTACTTGTAATATTTTCGTTCATTACTCCTTGACCAGCAATTCTATTTTCTAGAGGAAAGGAACATACTAAACCATTGAAATTACTAGCATATTGTAATGCTATTTTTAAAAGATTAGGATTTGTAATAGGCTTTTTATAATCTGAAAATGCAACTGCTCCAGCAGATGTCATATCAAACAATTCTGCCAAATCTACACTTTCACTATTTTTTGTTAATGCACCAATTGGTAATAAGTTTACAGCATTATTTTGGGCTTTCATTTTTACAAAAGCAATATCTGCTTTAGTATCTATTATTGGATATGTATTTGGTTGTAAAACAACCGTTGTAAAGCCAGATTTTGCAGCAGTTTTAAGTCCGTTATTTATAGTTTCTCTATCTTCGAAACCAGGTTCCCCAAAACAAACACTACTATCAAACCAACCTTGAGAAATATGTAAGTTTTCAAGGTTAATTTCTTTATAATTATTGGTGTTTTTAATAGATTTACCTATTTTAGAGATTCTACCTTTTTCTATTAGAATATCTTGAGTAGTGTTGTTAAAATCACTCTTAGAATCAAGTATTGTTGCCGATTTTATAAGTACATTCATTTAAGATATTTTAATACGAGCATTTCTAAAACTAAAAATAGCAGTGCTAAAATAACAAACCATTTCCAGAGCTCGTTTGTTTTATTATCATTTTTTATAGTATTAAAAACCTCTGAAATAGAATTGCTAACATTTATATTATTAAGATTTGAAAATTTATGGTACACTAAATTACTTTCATTTCTATTATAATTATAGCTTACATTTTCTATAATTTCGACTTTATTTTTAATATTATAAATTCCTGCTTTTTCTGGAGACTCAATAGTTGTAATTGCTGCTTTATTATTAAAATATTGCTGCTGTGGTATTATATTATATTCTTTATTTACCAAAGTTAAAACTGCATCTTGTTGTAAATCTGTAACCACATCGTATGTGTTTTCTTTGCCAATGGTATAATATAAATTAGATAATTTTAAACTGCGTTTCGCTATATTGTAGAAGGTTGGTACAATTAAATTAATGTCTTGAAAACTTGAGTTTTTTTTGTTTAATGCTGAAGTAAATACAAAGGCATTATTATTTTCTGATAGAAAAGGTTTTCCATCTTCAAATTGAAGTACTGCTGAAGTATTTACCAAAGTTTGTGGATAATAAGAATTTATTTTTGGATATTGAAAATTAGATACACGCTTCTCAAACACACCATCACTATATAAGGGATGAGAATAGTTAATATTTGTTAAGCGTTTTTCGGCTTTAGAAAGCTTAGAAAATGGAGCAAACTTATAGTTTAGCAATAAATTATTATACTCTTGAATGTCTATGTTTTCTGAAGGTATAACAATTAAAATGCCTCCGTTATTTGTAAAGGATGATAAAGCGGTTACTAAAGAGTTAGGAATCTGTTTTAATTCGTTTAAAACAATAAGATTTTGGCTGGCAATATCACTGTAATTTAACTGGTTGAAAGCGTTTGATTTGTAAATAAACTCATTAGCTGTGTAAATACCTTTTAAGAAAGCATCCTTAGCTTCGTTTATTGCTAAAACACTTATTTTAGAATTGCTATTTGTATTAAAGTACAACACATTGTCAAATTGAAGGTTAACATCGTCTATAGTTACTTTTCCATTAATACGTTCGTTAGCAGGTAAACTAAAAATAGTGGTTGCTTTATCTGTTATTTTAACAGAAGCTTTAGTTAGTAAATTGCCATTATTATACAAAGACACTGGTAGGTTTTCTATAACGTTTCCATTATTTTTAATACTAACCGTTAGCTCTATGTTACTAGATGATTGTTTAGAAACGTATACACTATCTATCGAAACATTGTTATTAATAACAGGTTTTAATTGCACTAGATTAAGGTTTGTATTTTTGTCTTTTTTGGGAATAAAATTGTTATTTTTCTGCTGGAAATCACTAATAAACACTAAATTTTTTATAGTATTTTCTTTTTTAGAAAAATACTTTTTACTTTTTAGTAATGCCGCTTCGTATGGTAATTGGTCTGTAGAATATTTAAGCTGTAATAAATCGTTAGTAATTACTTTTATAGTTGTATTTCTGAAAGTATTATCGTTGGTAATAAGAGATATATTTTCATCTTCGGGTACACTACTAATAAGGTCACTTACTGCACGTTTTAGTAATTCGCCTTTATTCCCTTTTGCTTGCATACTAAAAGAATTATCGAGAAAAATTACGGTTTCACTTTTAGTATTAAATGTTTTGTTTTTAGATGTAAAAGGTTGCGCAAATGCAAAAACAATTGCAGCAAGAATACCCATTCTAATTAATAAAGTAAGCCATTTTTTAATTTTAGCACTTTTACGTGTTTGTAAAGAGACTTTCTTTAAAAATGCAACATTAGTAAAGGCTTCGTTTTTAAATTTACGTAGCTGAAATAAGTGAACAATAATTGGTATTAGCAGTAAGAATAAGGCGTAAAGAAGTTCTGGATGTTTAAACTGCATTGCTAATTTTGATTAAGCAAATATAAAATTTATTTACCACTCGTAAAGTTTTAACACATTTTATTTACAACAGATTCACTAATTTTTTACCATTAAATTATGATTACCCAATTGGTAAAATAAAACACTCAAATTTTTATACTAATTCGTAAAATTATCAATACAATAAGTAAACGTACAAGTAAGGTTTTATTTGTGAACTTGTGGCAAGACTAACAAAAGAAAAAATAATCTACCATAGATTCCTTTTTCAATTTTAAAAAGTAAGCTCTAATATTAGCTTGATCGTCTTTATTGGCGACACATATAATGGTTTGAAAGTTTTTTAATGTCTCTAAATATTGAAAGGGTTTCATTTCTATATCGTAAATATGTTTGCCTATTTTTTTAGGGTTATCACAAATCCAATAAAAGGGAATATTAAGTGCAATTAGTTTTTTAGCAATTGTTTTACCTTTATTTCCCGCTCCCCAAATTACTAAAGGTTGCATAGTATTGAAATCTAGTTTTAAAAAATAGTGTAATTTAATGTCTATAAAACTGTTTTTGGCATAATTTTTATCTGTTCTAGAGGCTCGCGTTCCATAATCTCTCCATAAATGCAGTATTTTATTACAAGATATAACTTTGTAATTTGCTTTATAAAACCTAAAAGTAAGATCGTAATCTTCAGGATAACGTGTTGGATTAAAAGCATCGATAGCTATTAAGTTTTCTCTAGAAATCATCCAACAAGGAGAAGGGATAATACACTCTTTATAAATTTCAGAATAATTGCTTCCATTAGCGGTTAAACTATTAAGCCACTGCTCGTACTTTTTGTAGCCATCGCTTATGCCTTCCGCAGAAAAATAACTTACTAAACCTGTAGCGATGTAATTTTTTCCATAATGTAATAAATTTTTATAGAGTGTTTCAAGCTTAATATCTACCATAATATCGTCACTATCCATTCTAGTAATATATGCGCCTTTAGATTTTGAAAATGCTAATTTTAAAGCATTAATAATACCTGAACCTTTATTTTTATAGAGTTTAATCCTATTATCTTTATTAACATAGCTTTTAACTAAATTATAGCTTTTATCGTTAGAATTATCGTCCACAATTAACAATTCCCAATTAGTATGTGTTTGGTTTATAATTGAGTCTAGACAATCTGCTAAAAAAACTTCTGTATTTTTAAAAGGTATTAAAATGCTAATTAATGGGTTTTGCATACTTGCAATATAGTATTCTAAAGTATTGTGTTTAATAGATATTAACATAATTTTATAACTTGTACATATTACAGATTGTAAATTTGTCTGTCTTTTTTATTTTAGATTATTAATTAAAATTAACAACAATGAAAAAACAACTATTAAGTGTTGTGTTTGCTGGAATGCTTCTTGTAGGATGCAACGCTACCAAAACAGGTGCTAAAGCTAAAAACGATTTAGCTTCATTAAATCCTATAAAAACAACTTTAGACTTAACTAAAGTGCTAGATGATAAAGTACCAGTAACTATAAATCCAGGACGTTTTACTATAGAAAGTGTAACGTACAGACTCCCAAGAGTAGTACAAGGAACATATTCTGTAAGTGACTTTGGGAAGTATATTGACGACTTTAAAGCTATAGATTATAAAGGAAATGAATTACCAGTTGTAAAAACAGACACTAATACTTGGACTATTGGTAATGCAACTAATTTAGATATGCTAATGTATAATGTAAACGATACTTTCGATATGGAAGTTCAAGGTGGTGGAATAGGCTTAGAAGTACCATTTTCTCCAGCAGGAACCAATATCGAACCTACAAACTATGTGTTAAATTTACACGGTTTTATTGGATATTTCGATTCTTTAAAAAAGGCACAATATAATTTAGATGTTACTGCACCTAAAACAATGCTTAAAACTTCTGCATTACAAGAAACAGGTACAAAAATAAATGACGATAAAACGTCTATGACTTCTAGTTATTTTGCTCCAAGATATTTTGATATTACAGATAATCCAATGTTTTACGGCGCATTAGATGTTGAAGAATTTAATGTAGGAGATATTAAAATTGTATTAAGTGTCTATTCTCCAAACAATGTACATTCTGCTAAAAAAATTAAAGCAGTTATGGAAAAAATGATGTTGGCACAAAAAGCATATTTAGGAGACGTAAATACAACGCCTCGTTATGATATTTATTTATACTTATCTGAAGGCAAAGAAGAATCCCCAAAAGGTTTTGGAGCTTTAGAGCACCACACCTCTACAGTTGTTGTTTTACCAGAATCTATGCCAGATGAAGCATTATCAGAAAGCATGATTGATGTGGTCTCTCACGAGTTTTTTCATATTGTAACCCCTTTAAGTGTCCATTCTGAAGATGTACATTATTTTGATTATAACCAACCAACATTCTCTAAACATTTATGGATGTACGAAGGTGTAACAGAATATTTTGCGACGTTATTTCAAGTAAATCAAGGATTAGTTACAGAAGATGAATTTTATACTAAAGTTATGGGTAAAATTAAAAGAGCTTCTACGATGGATGATGCTATGAGTTTTACAAAAATGAGTGAAAATATTCTTGATGAACCTTATGCACCGCAATATACAAACGTATATTCTAAAGGCGCTTTAATAGGCATGTGCATAGATATTTTATTACGTGAAGAAAGTAATGGAAATAGAGGTATTTTATCTTTAATGAAAGAATTGTCTTTAAAATATGGCAAAAACAAACCTTTTGAAGATGATAATTTAATTGCTGAAATTACCGCAATAACATATCCCGCTATAGGAGAATTTTTAAACACACACGTAGTTGGTGGTAAACCAATTAATTATAACGATTTTTTTGCAAAGGCTGGTTTAACTTTAGCTAAAGGTAAAGTTAAAACAAATTACATCCAAAACGATGGTGTATTAATATTTACACCAGATATGGCGACCATGTCACTGCCCTTTTCTGATGCTGTTAAAAATAATAGTTTTTGGGCGGAAAATGGCGTTTTACCAGGTGATGTTATTAAAACAGTTGATGGTAAAGAATTAACAATGGCAACTGCACAAGCCATGTTAACCGAGATTTACATGTGGAAACCAGGAAGAGATGTAGACGTGAGAATAGATAGAAACGGTAAAGAAATAATTGTTAAAACAAAATTAACACAATCTTATACAACAGGTTCTAGTTTAGCTGTAGATTCAAATGCAACACCAAAGCAAAATGCTTTACGCGAAGCTTGGTTAAGAGGTTAATACAAACTTTTTAGAATAGATATTCTAAGACATAAAAAAACCTGTTAAAAATTTTTCAACAGGTTTTTTATATATGTCTAAAGCCTAAAGCTATGCTTCTGGTCTTGCTACTGTAAAATTAAACGTTGTTTTCTCTCCAAATTTAGAATTAACTGCAATACTTCCTCCTAAAGACTTTACTAAATTTTGTACTGTAGATAAGCCAATACCATGACCTTTGTTTCCATTTCTATCTAAATTACCAACGGTAGAAAACAAATCGAAAACAGACTCTAGCTTGTCTTCTGGAATACCAATACCATTATCTGTTATTGAGAAGTTATATAAATTATTCGCTACTTTACAGGTAATATCTATTATGGTACTTTCCTTATCGTTATACTTTAAACTATTACCAATTAAATTTAATAGTATTTGCTCTAAAGCTATACGGTTACAAACTATTTCGACATCTTCTTCTGGAAAATTAATTTCGCAATTGGTGTTTATTTGAAATAAATCTACTAAATCTTCCAATAAATGATTAATGCTAAAAGACTCAAGACTATCCTCTATTTTATCACTTTCGTAGTGTTCTAAAAGATTAGAAATATATTCGCTTAAAGTAAAAGAGGCTCTCTTTAAATTGCCCAAATACTCAATACCTTTTTCGTCTAGTTTTTCTTCGTATTTTTTTTTCAAAATATCCGAAGTTATAATCATATTAGCCAGTGGCATTTTCATATCATGAGAAACGTGCCCTGCAAAACCCTTTAGTCTTTCGTTTTGGATTTTTAATTCTTCACGTGTATCTGTAAGCTCTAAATTATTCTTCCTTAATTCAAATAATTTTACCACTTGCTTTGCTAATGTTATTATGGCTTGTTTTTCTTTTGTATTTAAAGTTCTTGGTTTATTGTCGAAAACGCAAAGTGTTCCTAAAGAAAAACCTTCAGTATTTATTAATGGTACTCCGGCGTAAAAAACGGCTTTATGCTCTGCAACTAATGGGTTATCCTTAAACCTATCGTCTAATCTTGCATCCTCAATTATAAAAATAGGGTCTTCACTTAAAATAGCATGACCACAAAAAGAAATATCTCTTGGAGAGCTGTTAAGGGAAACTCCAAAATGCGATTTTAAAAAGTTTCGATCTGTGTCTAAAAGTGTTACTAAAGCGATAGGTACGTCCAACAAATTAGCAACTAAGCTTGTAATATTATCGTAATCTTCTTCTGGTAAAGTGTCTAAAAGTTGGTAAGAACGAACTGATTTAAGTCTTGCAGCTTCATTTTTAGGCGTTTCTGGAGCAATCAAATTTTAGATAGATGTAAGTTACTTTTTGGATTAATAACTAAGTTAAGTATTCATTCAAATTTTAACAAATTTAAGTAAAAATGTTTTGAATTTTCATTTTTTGTTTCGATTGCATTAAAAATAGATGTTATAAAAATCGTTTCATTTTAAATATTGAAGCTAAAATCCTTCAAAAACACCTAACCCAAATAAAGCAAAATCGTATTTTACGGGATCGTTTTTGTCTAGTTTTCTAAGTGCATTATCCAATTCTACCAAAGCTTTACCGTCGTTTTGTTTTCGTTTTAAAAGACCAAGCTTTCTTGCTACGTTTCCTGAATGCAAATCTAACGGACAAGATAATTGCGAAGGTGATAGCGATTTCCAAATACCAAAATCTACGCCAGTATTGTCATCTCTAACCATCCAACGTAAAAACATATTAATGCGTTTTGCTGCTGAATTTTTAAGCGGATCGCTAACATGTTTTTGAGTGCGTTTTAGATGTTTAATTTCAAAAAATGATTGTTTAAAGTGATGAATTGCCTTTTGCATGGATTGCTTTTCTGAATGTTTGGCGAACGCAGCCTCTAATCCATTATGGTTTTTATAAATATGCTGAAGACTTTTTATAAAGCTAATAAAATCACCACCATTAAAGGTTCTGTGCACAAAAGGTAATAGTTTTTCTAAATCGGATTCTTGATGATTTATAATAAAATCGTGAGGCGCTTGATCTAACAAAAGCATCATTTTTTTACAATTAGTAATAATACTCTTTCTGTTTCCCCAAGAAATGGTAGCACTTAAATAACCAGAAATTTCGATATCTTCTTTTTTACTAAATAAATGGGGAATTTGTATTGGGTCGCTAGTTATAAAATCTGGTCTATTGTATTGTATAACTTTAGCATCTAAAAATTCTTTCAACTCTTTTTTTGTCATAATTCTATTTTCTTAGAGTAAAATCTATCTTTAATATTTCAGAACATTGTTTTTATAGTACAGTAAGGTAGCTTTTAAAATGTTCTTATTTTTTTATTAATATGCATGTTACGTCTCCATTTTACCGAAGCAAACCTCTACCATTAGATAAAGCATTACATTTTGTGTTTCTACTGGCACGTATTTTAAAGGCGTTATTATTTTATAAATTACTAATATTATAAAGCACAGAAGTATTTATGATAAATATTACAATTCACCAAATAACAAAACAGGCAACGTTAACATTCCATTATATAAAGCATGTAAAAGTATGGCGTAAATGAGGCCAATTTTTACTCGTAAGAAACCTAAAATTAAGCCTAACATTATTTGCGGTAGCACTAAAATGGGTGATAAAAGTATAATGTTTGTAGTAAATTCAAAATTTGTAATATGCACATATCCAAAAAGAATAGCAAAGCCGTAAAAAATAAGTTTAAAATGTTTTCTATAATTACAAAATAAAGTTATTGGTGCTCTAAAAATTAACTCTTCAAATACTGGTGCTATTATTGAAACTAATAATAATATAATTATTTTGGAATATTTTTCGAATAAATCTATAGTAGCATGTTTACTCATATCTATAAGATTAAAATACTCTAAAATGAAATGTAATGACGCTAAACTTACACAAATAATAACACTTATTATTAATGAATGAAAAACTAAAAAAAGTTTTTTATTTATTGATATGTTCTCTTTAAATCCACACTCCGGTTTTTTTAAAAATTGAAGAATATCTTTTACTGTATCTGTCATTAATTATGCTGTAACTATTTTTCCATCCACCATTACCAGCTTCCTGTCTGCTAAATCTGCTAATTCTTGGTTATGCGTAACGATAACAAAGGTTTGTCCAAATTCGTCACGTAATTTAAAGAAGAGGCTGTGAAGATTTTCTGCGCTTTCGCTGTCTAAATTTCCAGAAGGCTCATCGGCAAAGATAAGACTTGGATTGTTTATTAATGCTCTGGCAACTGCCACACGCTGTTGTTCTCCACCAGATAGTTCGTTTGGTTTATGATTGTATCTATGCGATAATCCTAAAAAATCTAATAATTCTTTAGCACGTTTTATAGCTATAGCTTTAGGTGTTTTTTTTATAAATGCAGGAATGCATACGTTTTCTAAGGCAGTAAATTCTGGTAATAATTGATGAAATTGAAATATAAATCCAATATGTTCATTTCTAAATTTGGCCAGTTGCTTTTCAGAAAGTGCACCAATACTTTCATCATTTATTATAAGTGAACCTTTGTCGGTTTTAGAGATCGTATCTAAAGTCCCTAGAATTTGTAATAAAGTTGTTTTTCCAGCTCCTGATGCACCAACAATAGAGACAACTTCTCCTTTTTTAATATGTAAATCTACACCCTTTAAAACGTGTAAGTCTTCGTAATACTTGTGGATATTTTTGGCTTTAATCATAAAAAAAAATAAGAAAACGAAATTACCATTTTACAGCATACTTTACAACTTAAATAATGCAAATTCTGGCCATTGTGCCAAACTTAGACCATTTAAGATTTACTATTAAATACGTTTTTAATATTATTGTAATCTATAAAATAGACCATTTTAAGCGAAAATGTATTACCGTTTTGCTGCTCGAATAATTCGTTTATACTACTAATAAAAGCTTGAGCGCCATCGTTATTAAAATTAAAAATACGATTACGATACTGTGCTGTTAAAAAACTTCCTGGTGCAAATTGCCAAGAATAGGTTAGGTTAAGATTCCAAGTACTAAAATTTACATCTGGATCGCTAAGATTTTCTTTAGTATAATTATTGTCTCTATTTAATCTCCCGTTTTCTCCCAAAGCATAAAGATTATCTTCATATTGTACTGCACTCCAATAATTTCTAAAACTTAATGTTAAACTGTTTAAAGCATTAAAATTATAGCTTCCAGAAATACTATTTTCTATGGTTAATTGGTCTCGTTGCCCATAAATAATATCGTCTCCTATAAAATCTATCCAACCACGTTCGCGTAATTCTTGATCCCATTCAAAAGAATAAATAACAATGAAATTTTCGTTGAATTTAATTCTTGGTTCAATTCCAAAAAAAACACTTTCATAACTTCTTCCATCTTCAAAAAGAGTTTCGTAACCAGCATTTACATCAATCGCATATTTCTTATTGTAATTTGTAGAAATAAAAGCACTGGTATTCAACCCATCCTCAGTTATAAAATAACGTCCGTCAACGCGCGGTCCAAAATAGTCAAACTGTTTTCCTGGCTGTACATTAAATCTTCCGCCATAAGCCATTAAGCTTTTTTTACCAACAGCAAAAACACGTCCTCCAAAATTAAAACCTGTAAATGTTCCAGGTCTATATAAACTTCTATAATTGGTCCAAGCGTTAACTCTAAAATTATTAAGTGTTTTGGTTGGTTCGAAAATTTGATAAGAAAAATCTGCTCCTAAATTACTATAGTTATTTCTAAACAAGATTCCCATATCGTTAATATCGTAATCTTTATCTGCTAGCTCGTGGTTAATACTCCATCTGTATTGCCCACTGTTTTTTCCAAAGCCTAGACTTGTACTAATACCTGTTTGGATGCCATCTTTTAAATTTAAATTACTCATTTTAACTTCAGCAATTGCACCATAGGTGTTTTTTTTATTTTTTAAATCGAACAATAAACCAGTAACATTTGCATCTCTAGCACCAGAGCTGTTTTTATTACCATTTGTTATACTACTACCAGATCCATTACGCGTAACATTGGTGTTGATTAAGGTAACGGACGAGTTTTTATTAAACTGTTGGTCTACAACCATAATATTGTAGTTAGTTAATGGCTCTACAGTTTCATTACGTTTTTCGCGAGTTACAGTATTAACAATATCCACATCTGTTTTTTCGGTAATAGCATTAAAAAAACCGACACCCAATCCACCTTTTGTTCTTCCAGATACCTTTACCGCATTTAACAAAGCTGTTTTCTGCGGAAAATCGCCATCCACAATCTCGTTTGTTCCTAGAATAGGATTGCCAATTGGCGCGCTACCAATTCTTCTAGAAAAGAATAAGCCACCTTTTCTAAATACATCGACACCTTCTGTAAAAAACTGTCTTTGCTCGGAAAACGTTTGCTCAAAAGGCCCCAAGTTAAGTTGCACATTGTCGAAACCAACTTGGCTAAAATCTGGAATAAGCGTAGCATCTAAAGTAAAATTTTCTGTAATACCGTACTTAATGTCTAAACCTGCATTAAAATCATCTACTTTTTTACCATCAAAACGATCGCCAACATAAGATGCAAAAGGATAGAAACTTAATCGCGTAGGTGGTTTAAGGTTTTTAAGTCCTTTTAATTCACCATTAAAAAATCCATTTCCAGCACCACTAGTAATGTCTATTGGGTTCCACGTATTTTGTTCGCGTGTTGTTCTATAATGTCTATGAAATTGAATGCCCCAAATTGGGTTTTCTTGTTGCGTAAAACGCAAGGCTCTGTAGGGAATCATAATCTCTACAATCCACCCATCTTCAACCGTTTTTGTGGCACTTTCCCAAACAGCATTCCATCCAAAATCTTCACCATTCCCTGGGCTTTCTGTTGCATCTGCTTGTGTACCAGAGCTAAAAACAAAAAACTCTGTATTATTTTGTGCGTCTTTATTTGGGTTAAAAAAGACACCAAAAAAATCTGATTGTCCAAAATTATCACGCTGCGTAAATTGCTTCATCATATCCTCTGGGTTATCGTATAAATAAGCAGCAATATAAATGCCAGTATTATCGTAAGTCATTTTAACTTCCGTACGCTTATTATTTGGCATTGTTTTACCAGCTGTTGGTTTAAACTGAACAAAATTTGTAGCAATTTCAGTATCTTTCCATGCATCATCATCTAAAATACCATCAATTTTTGGAGCTTTGTCTGCACGTGTAATAGTATATGTCTTTTTATCTTGTGCAGCAATACGAAATAGCGTTAAAAATATAAATACAATTACTAAAAAATATTTCATTAAATTTAAGTTTTTCAAGTATTGATACTCTAAAGACTTCAACAGTCTTAATTTGTTACAAATTAATGAACAAAACTACTTTTACAAGCTTCTTTTTGTCTTAATTAAACGTTAAAAAAATAAGCTTAAATAAGGTAATACCTATTATATGGACTTTTTTTAAGTAAATTTATACAATGAAAAACGAAAATTCAAAAATAGCAACTTTCGCAAACGGTTGTTTTTGGTGTACAGAAGCTGTTTTTGTTAGAGTAGAAGGGGTTGAAAAGGTGGTTTCTGGCTTTACTGGTGGGAATATAAAAAATCCAGCTTATCGTGAAATTACTACAGGTAGAACAGGACATGCAGAAGGTATTCAAATTTTTTATAATGAAGCAATAATTAGTTATATTGAATTATTAGAAATATTTTTTGCTACTCACGACCCAACAACATTAAACAGACAAGGTCATGATGTGGGAACACAATATCGTTCTGCTATTTTTTATCATACTAATGCGCAGAAACATCAAGCTGAAGCATTTATACAACATTTAGATTCTAAAAACATTTTCAATTCAAAAATTGTAACCGAAATTACTGCTTTTGATGTGTTTTATAATGCAGAAATAGACCACCGTGCATATTATGAGCGCAACTCTGAAAACTCGTATTGCCAATTTGTTATAAACCCAAAACTTAAAAAACTAAAAACTTATTTTAGCAATAAATTAAAACAGTATTAGTAGCAAAACACAAAAAAATGCCATATAAAAATTTCGAAGAGTATAATATTAAAGTTACAGACGATGTTAAAAACCGCTATAAAGATATTATTAAAAATTTAGGTGAAGACACTAAACGCGAAGGATTACTTAAAACACCAGAGCGTGCAGCCAAAGCGATGCAGTTTTTAACTCAAGGGTACGAGCAAGATGCTACCAAAATTTTAAAAGGTGCAATGTTTAAAGAAGAATATAACGACATGGTTATAGTTAAAGATATCGAGTTGTATTCGCTCTGCGAACATCATATTTTGCCGTTTTTTGGCAAAGCACATATTGCGTACATACCAAACGGACATATTGTAGGCTTAAGTAAACTACCAAGAATCGTAGATGTTTTTGCTAGGCGTTTACAAGTACAAGAACGTTTAACGCACCAGATATTAGACTGTATAAACGATACTTTAAAACCAGAAGGTGTAGCGGTGGTTATAGAGGCTTCGCACATGTGTATGATGATGAGAGGTGTACAAAAAC
>Ga0114957_1000672_pt1 | contig 42349 bp, 38 predicted proteins | sample BantaG_FD_87175 | JGI IMG/M metagenome (GOLD analysis project Ga0114957, IMG submission 87175) | Marine algal microbial communities from Bantry Bay, Ireland - BantryBay_4 metaG | ecosystem: Host-associated > Algae > Red algae > Unclassified | place: Bantry Bay, Ireland | collected 2014-11-21
ACCATCATCTTTATGTGAGCATTTAATGATGCTCCCATCGTCTAGCCCGGTCTAGGACACCGCCTTTTCACGGCGGCAACAGGGGTTCGAATCCCCTTGGGAGTACCAATTATTTTAAAAGCTCTTTTTTAAAGGGCTTTTTTTTCGCCTAAAAAGTAGAGATAACCCTAATTTTTAACATTAATATCTATTCCAAAGTTTTTCTCTAATTCTAATAAGGCCATTTGCGTTTCATATCTGCCCTGTTCCCCGTTTAAGCCTCTTAGGGCAATACTTTTTAGATAAATTAAAGATGAGGTTGATTGATGGTAGTGACGATTAGGAGTGTCAAAACTAAAGTGATAGAAAAGAGACTTTGTTTTCCAATCTGTGTAGTTTTCACTCAAATAGCATTCAAAATCTTTAGGACCAGGAAAAGAAACTCCTGAAACCTCATACATTGAAAGCTCAAACTTTTTGTTCCACCATTTATGATTTTGGGTTGCATGCCAAATTAAGCCATCTTCTTCATAGTGCTTAAAGAGATCAATAAAGACTGACTTGTATTTAAGAACAATAATATACCCATCAGGATCTATTTTTTTCACTTCAAAATTTTTATATTTTTTTATAATTGAGACGAGTTTACTTATCTCCACTTCAGATTCCCAGAAACCAAGGTCTATATCATAATCTGAACTAATAAAGTTTTTTTCTCTCACTGCTCCAAGGAAAGTTCCAGATATCATAAATAGCGATAGAGATTCTTTAAGAAAAATTTCTTTTAATTGAGTCAGCGCTTCGAGAGCCTCGCTGTGGCTAAACTTATCGTGCTTGATAGGCTTTGAGGTTCTTTGAGTGATTGCATTGCTAATTTCTTTTTGAAATTTTAAAGTCGCACTCTTAAGGTTTTTTTTATCATATGGCATCAAAAGCATTTTTAATTGAGAGACATTGTGACTGTCATGCTTTTTGAGGTATTGAGTACAAAGCAGATCAAACTCTTTGTGGAGCTCATAGTTTCTTATGATTAAATGGATCTGATCCTTAGGCATTTTTTTTAATTTAGTTTTTAAACCTACATACCACAAACAAAGAAAGATGCTTTTTGCCACTCCTTCATTTTTTGAAATAGTAGGGAGCTTCTCTTTGATTTCATTGGGAATTCGGAGTGTATATGCTAAAAAAAGATGTAAGTAGTGTATAAAATTATTTTTCATTAGTTCTTATATGATACTCTAAAGCAGTCTATGAGTCACTTTACTTCTGTTGAGTACACAATGAGAGATTTTAGAAATTGGATAAAATGAAAATATACTTTGATATAAAAGAAACCTATTATGTCCCACAGTTTCTTCCTGTATTTAATATTTTATCTCTAAGCTCACAATTTGAAGTGAGTTTTATCTTCCATGAATCAGCGGAAAATTCAATTGAGCATATTGAGCGTGTTATTGAGAGTGAGGGGATCAAAAATTATTCTACTCTATTGAAAAGTCATGAAGTTCTGAATTTCTATAAGGAGCAAAAACCCGATTGGATTTTTTTGGGAAATACTTCTTTAGATTGTGAAAAGTATCTAGCTTTTTCAAAAACTGCACTTATGCAGCATGGTATTGGACCTAAAAAATGTTACTACGATGTCTCAAAAATCAAAACAACCGTTCGGTTTGTTGAGGGCGATAAAAGACTACGTCGGCTGCAGAGGCTTTTCCCGGAGCAAGAGTTTGTCAATACAGGCTTTGCCAAACTTGATCCTATCGCAATGAAGAGTCACTTAAATTCAGGGACTATTTTATATGCTCCAACTTTTTATCCAAGCTCTCTTGAGCTCCTGCCTGAGTCCTTTCCAGCTATGTTCTCTGACTATAAATTGATAATCAAGCCTCATAGTTTTAGTTGGAAAAAAGCAAAATATAAGAAACAACGAAAGAAATTAGACCTGTGGAGTACTTATGATAATGCAGAGGTTGTAAGAGAAGATGATATTAACATCATACCTTACATGGACTGTGCTGATATCTTAATATCCGATGCCTCTTCTGTTATATTTGAATTTCTAGCTTTAAATAAACCGGTCGTTTGGACTCACTTTTTTAAGTTACGTTGGAGCTATAGAGGGCCATTTAGATCTCGATTGAATAAAAGGCTTGATACTGACATTGATTTTTTTAAAGAGAGTTGTTATGAATGCTCAAGCCCCTCCTCTTTAAAAGAGAGTGTTTCTTACCTTTATGAGAACCCTGACTTTAAGAAAAAAGAACGAGATCAAATTGTCCAAGACTTGGTAGGACTAGTTGATGGAAAGTGTGCGGAGAGGATAGTGAACTACATACAGGAGTATGAATGAATACAGTTATTACCTTTGGAACTTTTGATGTCTTACATGTTGGGCATATTAATATTTTAGAACGGGCGCGAGCAAAAGGAGATCATCTTGTAGTAGGTGTTTCTTCAGATAAGTTAAACTTTGAAAAGAAAGCGAGGTATCCTGTTTATAAAGAGAATGACCGAGTAAAAATTATTAAGTCATTACGTTGTGTAGATCAAGTATTTATTGAAGAGTCACTTGAGCTTAAGGCTGAATACATCAAACAACACCAAGCGAGCGTTTTAGTGATGGGTGATGATTGGAAGGGGCGATTTGATCATTTGAGTGAGTTTTGTGAGGTCCTTTATTTAGCGAGGACTCCTTCAGTATCAACTTCCGAAATTATTGAGATTGTAAAGTCCATCTAAGTATCCGATGGGGTAATCCCAAAGGGTGTGTAGTGCGATTTTTTTACTTTAGTCTGCTCTCTGATCTCAGCATTTTTCTTGAGGTCTTCTTTTTTTATATATGATCGTGGGTGGTCAAGGTGCAAACAAATTGCTGAATATCTAATTTGAATAGGTTTAAGTCCAAGGTTTACAAGCCTTTCTCCAAACTCTCTGTCTTCGCCACCATAACGCATTCTTTCATCAAATCCATTCACTTTTAAAATATCTTTCTTCCAAGTCGAAGCATTGTGCCCATTCCAGCTTGGCTTAGTTGTGGTCGTTAAATTGAGTACTTTTTCCACTACAGTATTTTTTTGTAGTTTAATATTTCTGAGACTAAAAGGTAGTTTGTTTTCCCTTAACCAAGAGTGCTCAAAACATTGCTGAGTTGAAATATTCTCATGAGATATGAGTTTACTAGTGAATAAAGGTAGTTTGAAGTATCCTCCAGAGAGAAAAAATTTTTCAACTTTCTTTTCTAAATGAACTTTAACAAAGTCATTTCTTGGAATGCAATCTCCATCAGTAAATATTAAATAATCGCTAGTTGTTTGCTTAATTGCTTTGTTTAAGATTTCGGTCTTTCGAAACCCATCATCTTTATGCCATATATGCTTAATTGATAAAGAGGAGTCTTTGGAATAAGAGCTTATTAATTCTGAGGTTTCTTCTGATGATCCATCATCTGCGATAATAATTTCAAAGTTTTTATCTATCTGATATTCAAAGCCCCATAGGACCTTTTCAAGCCAATCTACTTGGTTGTAAGTCGTAAATATGACTGAAGCACCTTTTTTCATTTACCATCTTTTCCAATGGCCTCAACTGGGCAGCAATCAAGCGCATTAATACACTCTTGCATGTCTTTTTCGCTTTCTGGTTGCTTCTTAACAAAGGCATGGCCTTCCTCATCATTCATCTCAAAAAAGTTAGCAGCTTCCATCACACAAGCATCACAAGCGATACAGGAGTCATCAACGTAAAATATCCCCTCAACATTTTGAGGGAACTTATTTTCTTTATCGGCCATCTTTAAATTCGATTAGAGATATTGACGTTAGCTTTCTTTTTTAAGTTCTCAATTAGCTTCGCAGCAAAGCTTTGTTGAAAATCTTGCTTTTGTGTTTTTAATTGTTCATCTTTTTGAGCATTAGCCTGGTCTTTGAAAGTAGAGGTTGGAGAAAAAACAATAAAATTTTCAATTTCGTTGAGAACAATAGGCTTTAAGGCTTTAGAAGCCTCTTTAAATTGAGACATTTTCATCCCAGGTAACTCATTTTTAAAGTTCATTATGCTGATTTTCTTATCTTCTGAATAAGCTAGACCATATTTTTGGGCAAGGCTTGAAACTTTAATAAGGTCGTTTGCCATAAATGCGGCTTCAATATCTTTTGAAAGGGTGTTGGCCAGTTGGTCAAGCTCTGTGTTCTTGGTTCCTTGGATATATTCTTTAGCGAGTTCCGTTTTTACATTTTCAATCGGAGTTGCTTTTGCTGGCTTAACTCCTTCAAGCAAAATGATATGATATCCAAAGTTTGTTTTTACAGGTTGCGATATCTCTCCAACCTTCATAGAGAAAGCGGTGTTAGAAAATTCAGGAACCATGGCTTTTTTGTCGAACCAGTCTAGGACTCCGCCATTACTTTTGCCTGAAGGGTCTTCTGTATATTTTTTTGCTAGTTCAGAAAAGTTTTGTTCAGTAACTTCCTTTCTAATGGATTCGATTTTACTTTTAACTTCTGATTCTTTCTTTCCTTGAGTCATTAAGAGAATATGTCTTGCTTTACGGGTCTCATTCACTTTGTACTTAGAGATATTCTTTTGATAAATTCCCTGAAGCTTTGCCATTGAGTTTTCTTCCTTGAGAAAGGCTTCTATCTCTTCAGGTGCAACTGCTACATATTTTCTCAATTCATTTTTATTAAACTTTACGAGATTAGCCTTTACTCCCAAACCTTGTAATTGGAAAGCACTTGTCATTGCATTTTTTGAGGTAGGGATAGAGTTAATGACTTCACTCATGTCACTTGTGAGCAATTGCTCTTTTATACTGGCTTCAAAGTCAGCAGGAGCCAATTGATTGGCTCTTAAAAGGTTTTTATATTTATCTGGGTCAAACTGCTTGTTTGTTTGAAAATATTCAAGTTTTTTAATTTCATCTTTTATCTCACTAGTAGAAACACCTAAGCCAGATTTCTTTGCTAGCCCAAGAAGAATTTTTCCTGATACCAGTCTGCTGATCGTATTTTCTTTGACTCTAAATTGTTGTATCTGCTGTTGGCTTAAAGCTTTGCCTCCAAACATTTGAGAAAGGTAGTTAACCTGAGAGTTATAAGCATTACTATAATCTCTTAAGCTAATCTCTTCTCCATCTACAGTTCCAACGGAAGTCATACTGGCCCCACCGTTCATAAAAGCCTCATAACCTGTAAATAGAAAGCCTGCAATAATCATGACCATAAGTGTAAAAACTAATGTTGACCCATATTTTTTTTGAACGCTGTTTACCATGGTGTTTCCTTGATTTAAAATATAAAAATAAACTCCTGATAAATATATATTAATGAGGCTACTATCGTAAAGGTTAAGCTCATTTTCATGCCAAAATCTAAACATGATTTGTCATATTCCAAGAGCAAAGTGATAATGGGTACTAGCTTGAAAATAGAGTTGATATGATATTAGACGAAAGTCAAGAAAAACAGTTTATTCACCCAATTATCGTCATTATAATATGTTTGGCTGGCTATGTCCGTTTTGATTACACTTTTCATAAAGAGAAGTCTTCAAGCTTTATTGAGCAAGTTTTTGTAGAGGTTTTAACTCCTGTTCAATTAGGTCTAGGAAATTTACTCAGCGGTGGAAGTTTTTACTTTGATCGCTACTTTAGCCTTTTAGACACAAAAGATGAAAACGAAAGGTTGACGCAAGAAAATCGTGATTTAAAAATCCTAGTAAATGAATTGGAATACGATCGAGAAGAAAATATTCGATTAAAATCTTTAATGAGTTTTGTGGCAAATGTCGAATACAAGAAAGTCTTAGCAAGAGTTATTTCACTTGGAAACTCAGGGCACTATTTCAGTTTGAGAATTAATAAAGGGATTAACGAAGGGATATCAAAAAATGATGTTGTTATAAACGCAGATGGTCTTGTTGGTGTCGTCGTTTTTACCAGCTTAAACTATTCGGAGATTTCAACTGTTTTAGATTTTGCCAATAGAGTTGATGTCTTAGATCAAAGAAGTAGAGTTCATGGGGTAATGAGAGGAGATCGAAATAATAAATGCTTAGTTAAGTTTGTCAAAAAAGGGGAGGACGTTCAAAAAAATGACCTTCTTCAGACTTCGGGAATGGGAGCAGTTTATCCAAAAGGGATTAAGGTTGGAAAAGTTATCAGGGTCGAAGTCCAGGAGTCTGATTTGACAAAAAAAATAATAGTAGAGCCAAATGTGAACTTTGGGCAGTTAGAGGAAGTGATTATTTTAACTAAAGTTGAGGAGCAAATTGAAGATTAAAGAAATTATTCTGAAGTGTGTTTTGACTTTCTTACTATTGATAGTATTGGAGTCATTGACAGCTGTTTTAAGCGGAGCTTCATCTAGTGTTAATTTGAAAATTAACTTTTCTTTATTATTTTGTTTGTTTTTTATTTTAAGACTAAATCTTAAGGTCGCTTCTTATATGATTCTTTTCACACAATTGATCCACTGTGTTTTCAGTTTGGATCATTGGGCGATTGAAACGATTGCAGGAGTTTTACTCTTAATTGTTTTTAAAGCTGTGGAGAGCTTCTTTCAGGTGACTTCAAAAATATACTTGTTTTTTTACTCCCTTATATTAACTCTTTGTTGGAACCTTTTAACAGGTGTACTTATCTATTTCAAATCATTGGATTCCGATGTGATTTTTTTCACAATCGTAAATAGTTATATTCCTATTCTTGTTCAATCTTTTCTTTTTATTTTTTTAAGCAAAAGAATGGACCTTATCTGGATAGCCCAAGAAGATAAGAGAGGGGTGTAAGGTGTTTGGTGAAGAGGATGTTGTTAAGTCCCACCTTAAACGTTCTTTTGAACTGTCTTACTTTTTGATCTTCGCTTTTGTTGTTTTGCTCTCGAGGGTTTGTTATTTACAAATTTTAAATGGAGAGAAACTAGAAAAGTATTCGATTGAAAATAGTTTACGAGAACAGATTGTATGGGCGCCAAGAGGTAAAATACTCAGCCGTAATGGAACGATTCTTGTTGATAATAAAGCCAGCTTTAATGTCACCCTAACAAGGCAAGATCTTAAAAATAAAGATGAGACAATTAAAGAACTCAGTAAAATCATTAATTTTACTGAGAAAGAGATAAGTGAAAAAATAAAGAAGCATATTTTTGAGGCTCGCTACAAACCGATTGTTATCAAAAGAAATGTGACACAAAAAGAAATCGCTCTTATTGAAACTCAACTAGAAAAACTTCCAGGAGTTAACGTTGAAATTTCGATTACACGAGAATACCTCAATGAAGAGGTTGGGGCGCATTTTCTTGGTTACATCTCAGAGATAAGAAGTGATCAGCTAAAAAAACTAAAGAAAAGAGATGGATTAAATTACAACCTTGGTGACTTCATAGGTCAAAGAGGAGTTGAGCAAACATTTGATTTAGTTTTAAGAGGTGTTAACGGAAGAGAGTATTTAGAGGTTGATGCTTTTGGCCGAAAGCGACGTTCTTCCGGAAATGGTGTTTATGCGGGGATTAAAAATCTCCCTCCAGAGGTGGGAGGAAAACTTATCTTAACAATCGACCAAGAGATTCAAAACGTCGCTTATGACATGCTAAAGGATAAGGCGGGAGCTTTGGTTGCAATTGATGTAGAGACTGGAGCATTAATCGCAATGGTGTCCACACCGTCTTTTCAGCCTTCGCAGTTTGCTCAAGGTCTAGATCCGGATTATTGGAAAAGTTTACTGACGAATAAAAGAAAGCCTTTACGAGATAAGGCTATTCAAGAGCACTATGCTCCTGGCTCTACTTTTAAAGTGGTAACTGCTGTTGCTGGCTTGATGGAAGGAATTATTAATCCAAAGACTGTTCATTTTTGCGATGGAAGTATTACTCTTGGTCGTAGGACTTATCATTGTTGGAATAAGCATGGCCATGGAGCAGTAAATTTACGGTCGGCCTTACGAGGGTCATGTAATGTTTACTTTCAACAAATTGCTAAAAAACTTGATATTGATGTTTTAGCTAAATATGCAAAAGAGTTTGGTTTGGGACAAAAAACAGGAATTAGGGTGAAAAGAGAAACTTCTGGTTTAGTTCCCACTAAGAAATGGAAGTTGAAAAATCGAGGACAAAAATGGACCAAAGGAGAGACTCTTTCTTGTGCGATTGGTCAGTCATATATGTTAACTAACTTGCTACAACTGTCTGTCTTGTACAGCGCTCTTGCAAACGGAGGAAAAGTTTATCGGCCTAAAATTGTGCAAAAAGCTTATAATCTTAGAGGAGAGTTAGTGGAAGAACTTAAACCAGAGCTTATTAAGGAAGTCGGCTTGAACAGTGAGTGGCTTAAGGCCATTAACGAAGGTTTGCATGATGTTGTCAATCATGAAAGAGGAACAGCATTTTATGGATTTGATGTTGAGCAAATCAAGCTCGCTGGAAAAACAGGAACTTCGCAAGTTGTAGGTTTCATAAAAGGAGAGGATCGTGTTAAGTGTGACGATGCTCCTTACAAGTATAGACACCACGCCTTATTTGCAGGCTTCGCACCTTATGACAATCCTAAAGTTGCAATTGCTGCAATAGTTGAACATGGTTGTAGTGGGCGTCGAGTTGTTCCCATTGTAAAGGAAGTCGCTAAACGTTATCTAGAGAAGTATCATCCAAACGTCGTGAAAAGGTAGAGCCCGCTATGTTAAAAAAGTGGAAAGAATTCTTTAAGAATTATGACTTTAGTTTCTTTTTAGTATTTGTTGCTATTTTTGTCGTGGCTTCTTTAAATCTTTATTCAATTACATTTAATCAAAGTAACGCATATCTCGTAAAGCAGCAGTGGATATGGTTTGCACTTGCTTCAGGGGTGGGCTTTGCTATTAGCTTTGTTCAGCCAAGTGCGTTTAGAAGGTTCTCTTATTGGATTTACGGAATAAATGTTGCTCTCTTGTTGGGCGTTTTAGTACTTGGAGCGGTGGGAATGGGAGCAAAAAGGTGGATCGCTTTGGGAGGCCTTAGAATTCAGCCTTCTGAATTTATGAAGCTCTCAATAGTCTTTGCTTTGGCGAGGTGGTTCACGATTAATTCTCCCGTTGAACGGCTTGATTTAAAAGGTTTGTTTTTTCCTTTTTTGTTATCTGTTATTCCTGCAATTTTAATTATAAAGCAGCCTGACTTAGGTACAGGTGGAGTTATTTTACTTATTTTTACAATGATAATTTATTATCGAAAACTTAGGTGGAGTACTATTTTAAAGTTAAGTGTCATGGGAGTTATTAGTGGTTTTTTGATGTACTCGTATGTTTTAAAAGACTATCAAAAGAAAAGGATTCACTCATTTATTGATCCTTATCAAGATGCAAAAAACTCTGGTTATAATGCGATTCAATCGAATATTGCCATTGGTTCAGGAAAGATTTGGGGAAAGGGTTATATGAAATCTTCGCAAGCTTCCTTGAACTTTCTCCCGGAAAAGCATACTGACTTTGTATTTTCAATTTTTGCTGAAGAACATGGCTTTGTTGGGGTTGTTTTACTTTTAATTCTTTATTTTCTTTTTATATTTCGCTTGCTCTGGCTTTCTCAGATGGTCACGACTATTTTTGACTCTATCTTTTGTATTGGTCTTTTATCGGTATTGTTTTTACATGTACTTATAAATATCGCGATGGTTTCTGGCTTGTTGCCAATTGTGGGGTTACCTTTGCCTCTTATGACTTATGGAGGCTCCAGTATGCTTGTTTTTGGTATACTGACAGGGTTAGCAACTTCTATTAGTAATGCCCGCTTACTCTTTTAGCGGGGTAAAAATTCTTTCCTTGTTTCTTAAATAAAAATAAGTATTATATTGAGACTGCAAATAAGGAAGCGATGAATACAATTTCAGAAATAGGCTCATTATTGAAGCTTATTTATAAAAAATACTCTTTAAGATTACTTGAAAAACTCCAGGGAAGAGGCTTTAACGATTTAAGGCCAAGCTTTCTTGAGCTTTTAATAGTGATTACACATGAAGATGGACCTACACTCAAGCAAGTCGGAAACGCTTGTGGGCTAAAAAAGCAGACGATGACTAGCCATGTAAATGAACTGGTTAAAAGAGGTTACATAAATAAAGTCCAAGATCAAAAAGATAGAAGGTCACAACGAATTTATCTCACAGAACTTGGCGAACGATTTAGAATGCATCTTCTTGAATCTTTAGAAGAGTTAGAAGTTTCTTATCGAGAAAAAATTGGGGAAATTACTTTGTTGCAATTGCTAAATATGCTGAAAGATTTCCATGAGCGCTCTTCTTAGTAGTTCGTTAAAACTCCAGATAAATTAATTTTATAAACAATCCAGCTCGTTAGGATACAAGCACTAAAATAGCTGATCCCCTCATAGATCCCCAGGGCCAGAGATCTTTCACTGTCAAAGTATAAAGTTCTGTCTGTTTGGTTTTGATTTGCTTTGGTGGGAATTAAAATTTTAATTCCCCAAATAAAAAGAGGGACGAAAAGAATACATAGAAAGACCTTGAGAGAAACTCTTATGAGGTAAGAGTAAACATCAATGTTTGGCTCATTAAGTGCATAGTAAAACAAAAGTGAGTTTCCTGTTATAAACCCTGAGTAAGATAATGCCATCCCTATATTCTTTTTTATTACCATCTTGTGAAAAGGAAAGAATGAGAAGAAAGGATAGCATTTAGAGATGACAAGAAAAATAAAGTTAATAAATGTCCATAAAATAAGATAAATAATAATGGAGTTTTGGCTATTTAAATAAATCTTTTGAATGATGAGTGCAATACCAACATTTTTACTTAAAGAAATAAGGGCATAGGCAATATTATTTTTTTTCAAAATCTCATCGACGTATTCGTATTTACCAAGAATAACTGTATCTGAAATCCAAACTGAGCTTAGGTAAAAGAAAATTGAGCTAAGTGATATAATTAAAATATTTAAAGAGTTGAGAGAGAGTGAAAAAAACCTATCAAACTGGATTTGAGAAAGGATAAAAACAATCCCTAATATTCGTGAGAGGTAGTGAAGAGTATCAGCAGAATTTGAAAGAACATGAAATGACTTTGCAACCTGTCTTTTTCCTGTTGGATAAAAAAGAATATGAGCGTATTTATATATATAGATAATAAAGCAAATAAAGAGCCCGAAGATAAATCTTGCTAAAAAAATGTCTAAAACTTCTTCCATGTCTTTTTTCTACTTGTTAATATTGGTAATTAGTCTTTCTATAATCATTAAATAGATACTTAAGCTTGTAAAATACAGGGCTTCTTTGACGGTAGATAACTGGAATAAACTTTTCCGTTATAAAGCCTTTTTCTCCAAATTCTTTATTCTCGCCTGTAAATGGTTTATTTTGGGTTATATGGAGGTTAACCTTTTCAGAAAACTCTTTCGTAGGAACAAAATTTCCCCACCCAAGTATGCTGGGGAAACTTGAGTAGTTTGCATAAAACTTCCAATAGAAAATTTTATCTTGAAACTGCCACCGACCAAATTGGCTATTGTTAATAAACAAACTTCCAGGTGGAAGGGGCAGTGTTGAAATTTCTTCACCTTGAATCCTAAAGAGAGACATTCCTATATATTTTTTACTTTCTTCAGCTAAGAATTTTTTCGTCTTTACGATAATATCTTCGGGTTCATAGAAACCGTATACAACTCTATATTTTTGGTAATAAGTTTTAATTAAATAGCCCTTAACCATCGTTTTGATAAGAATGGCTGAAGCTGGAGATGATTTAATGACATCCTTGAGATCTTTGGTTGTTTTGATTGCTTTGATGCCAACGTTTTCTGGGGCCACAATTTTATTTACAAAAAAATAAGATGCAAGCAAAGAGATGTAGAGAGCGATTTTATTCATTATGAGTAAATAATATCACGTAATTTTGCTTTAGCACTAGCTTGAAGTTGATCTTGATCAAGATGAATCCGCGTAACTGCATGTGATTGACTATAGCGCTGAAAAAGGTTTGTTGCCTTATGAATATCTAAGGACTTATCTGAGTATTCCTCTATTACTTTAATCGGAAATGGGTTTGTTTCATGCTTGTACTTAGTTAATCTCCCAGTTGATTCACAGAGAATAAAGTCAGCGCTCTCTTCTTTTAGAAAGGCTAAGATAGACTGCACTTTAGCTTGGTTTTTTTCTCCAAAAGCTTCAAAGATCTTATGAGGGATATCATTTTGAACAATTCTTTTTGCCCAAATATTTGAACTATTCCTTAGTGTTTTTAAAAGTAGATGATCGTCATGCTTGAGGTACTCGTTAATATCTGATGGAATAGTGTACTCATTTTCACAGGAGCTAAAGTATCTGGCGATCATTTTCTCAAGACATACGGCTCTATAGTGAAAGTAGACAGAGATGAACATATGGAAACGGCCAATAAGAAAATCATCGAAAGATGTTAAAGCTTTTTCTTCAATTGATAAGTAAGCATGGGAGTCTTTCTCACAAACTCGGAAGTGATCTATAAGCCAATCAAGGTCAAAGTTTCCATAACTCACTCCACAAAAGTAACTATCTCTAAGTAGGTAATCCATCCGGTCACAATCAAGCTCGCTTGAAATTAATTGGTGTAGTAGCGGGAAGTAGTTTAGACCATTGACTGTGAAATACTCAGGTGAGGTTGCTTGCCCAGTAATTAACTGGGAAACGGCCATAGGCGTAACACCAAATTTTTCATGGTAACGTTTGAGTGAAAGTGAAAGGCTGCTATCGGTAATGGCCTTAATTGTATAATCCTCGTGAGTCGCCTGCCTTTGAGTGTTTTTTTCATTTATAAGTAGGCTTGGATCAAGTTTAAGAGACTCCAGGGAAGGCATAACTGATTCAGTACTGTGACTTAAGGGGGCGTGGCCAATGTCATGAAGTAAACCTGCCAGACACGCTGTGTGTTTAAGTCTTAAAATTTCTGGAGTTCTCTGAGGTAATATTTTTTCGAAAACTCTTTTCACTGTGGCCATAACTCCAAGCGAATGAAGGTATCTTGTATGAGTGGCACCAGGGAAAACATAGTCTGAAAAACCTAATTGTTTAATAGAGCGTAGTCTTTGAAAAAAAGGATTCTCGATAACTGGTATTAGCTCTGGTCTAATCTCTATTGATCCATGAATTGGGTCTCTGACTTCCATTATGAATAATTCTTTGAGAGCCAGTTCATAATATCGCTGGATTCGTGCATAGGCTTTCCGTCTATATATAAACAAGGAACTGTTCTTCGCCCAGTATCAGTAATAAGTTTATCGAGAGAGGATTTGTCTTCTAAGATATTTTTAAGGGAGACCTTATCTTGGATTTTAAGTTGTTCGATTCTATCGAGAACTCTCTGACAGTAAGGGCATTGGAAATAAAAGTATAACTCTAATTTATGCTTGCTCATAGGGACACATTATATTGTTTTGCATCCCTTGTCACAGGTATATACGTTAGAGAAAGACCTAGTCCTTAACTACTTTCTTTTGGGAGGCATACTCAGCATCCTCATCAAAGACTTCATCTTCAGAAGCTAACTTCTCCGCGTCATCAAAATTATCATTGTAGTCCCAACCATAACCAAACTCCTGGTTAGGGTCTTGTTCATCGTCAGCGTTAAACTCGTCAGACAGTTTCTTAGGGTTATCTTCCGGGCGGTTTGAACTTCCAAGTTTGTCCGCGTGCTCAAGGCCTAATGTTTCTTCAGTTTGAGCAGGAGAGTCATCACCTTTGAGAAAATCACTCGAGACAATAAGCTTTGGTTTTTCGTCTTTAATAATATCAGTTTCTTTAGCTACTTTCTTCTTAGTAGCTTTCTTCTTAGTAGCTTTCTTCTTAGAAGCTTTTTTCCTTGTAGCTTTTTTCTTAGTAGCTTTTTTCTTAGTAGTTTTTTTCTTAGTAGTTTTTTTCTTAGTAGTTTTTTTCTTAGTAGCTTTTTTCTTAGTAGCTTTTTTCTTAGTAGCTTTTTTCTTAGTAGTTTTTTTCTTAGTAGCTTTTTTCTTAGTAGTTTTTTTCTTAGTAGCTTTTTTCTTAGTAGCTTTTTTCTTAGTAGTTTTTTTCTTAGTAGCTTTTTTCTTAGTAGCTTTTTTCTTAGTAGCTTTTTTCTTAGTAGCTTTCTTTTTAGTAGCTTTTTTCTTAGTAGCTTTTTTCTTAGTAGCTTTCTTCTTAGTAGCTTTCTTCTTGGTAGTTTTCTTTTTTATGGCCAAAATTCACCTCTTTAATATAATGATTAATCGAATGTATTTTAATATAACTTAAGACTTGTTTTCAAGTAGACTTTACTGAAAAACTTCCTGAAGCTCTCCTTGATTCTCTAATGGGTTATCAATTTGAGTATAGTAGGTCTCGCTGGGAGGGATTTTTCCTTCGTGATAGAGAGGGATGGGCCGCTGGTTCCAATCAAAGATTGTTTGAAATGAAATCAGTTTAGTTGAGTAAAAATTTCGACGTGATAACTTACTAGGCTCTCCAGCTCTAAAAGGATTAAGAATAGCTCCAGATGCATCATTAGTTCCCCCATTATATTCACCAGGGAAAAATGCGGAATAGGTACTAAGATCTGGTGCGGTAAGTGAATTTAAAGGAGTTGGAGAGTAGTAATAAAGAGGATTAAATACCGGCTCATTACTATTTAAAAATTTATTAAAATATTTTGAGAGTCTACCTTCTTTCAAGCTAGATCCAGGGTCACAGTCAGTGAGGTCTTGTAAGTTACTAGTATCCCCAAGAAAAAAGTAAGTAAATTGACCGGCCATAGAGTTGCAAGAGTAGGGATCATCATGAATTTTTTCAGCAGCATCTAAGTAACTTGAGCCAACAGAGCCAGCTGTATTTTGATTTTGTTCTACAATAGCATCTTTTACACCTTCCAAAGCATCAGTAAATGCTTGGATAGAGCTTTCCTGACTTGTGAGATAGTTTTGGGCCTCATTTACAATAATTTCCAGTGACTCATAGGCCAAGTTTGAGCCAAAAAGTGGCGCATAAACGATTAGCTTTTGGTTTGGGTTTCCATAAAAGTTTAGTTGGTTATTTTGATTATCTTGAGTTGAGGTAGGGACAAGATAGTTATGAGCATCATAACGATTCGGAGAACGGATTCTCTCGAATGCTTCGGTAAAGAAAGTTGACGAATATTGGGTGCTTGTTGTGATCCCAAAATCCTCTTTAAACTTTGTAAGCTGAGATGACTTGTATAAACCAATCTGATAAGTGGTATCACTTCCAAGAGGACCAGGCAGCTGAATAGTGTGGATATCCTGAGTGAAGTTGGGGTTTTCTTCTGCAAAGTAAAGAAGGTTTGGAACTGAGTACTTAACCCCTCCAGAGTTAATAGTTCCTCCAATGACATCGTTTGAGCTTTGAACCCATATACTTGAATCTTGTGGTATGACAGGGTCTACTCTACCTTGTGTCGTAATTGCAGGCCCTGGTGTTAAGCCCATTACGTAAGCAGATGATCGAAAGAGTTCTCCGGTACTAGTCGCCCTTGGCTTTACGGCTTGGGGTTCACTAAATGTATCAAATAAATGTGGTCCGATTCTTCCACCAAAAGGTTTAGCACTTGCGTAAGCAACAAGCTTAACTGTTTTTTGAAAGGGATTAAAAAGCCCTTTAAATGTAGCTTCTCCTTTTACAGAGTAATAAGTGAGAACCTTAGGGTTTTTATTAAAACCAAAGGGGTACGCAGGGACAGGAAAAGCGATCTTGATTGCCTCACACCTAGAGTCAACAGGTAATTGGCTTCCATTATCTGTAATACTTCTAGGAGTGAGGAAAGTGAAAAAGGTTGCTAGGTTTAAAGGAATAAGCTTGAGATCAAGGTAGTATTTGCTTCTTGCTAAGCTGTTGTCGCCGGGAATAAGTAGAGAGCTTAGGTTATTAGAGTCCGCATAGTTCACCTCTCTAGGAGCAAGTTCAGTGAGGACAAAGTTCTCTTTAAGATCTTTATTATTATTTCCAAGGTTACGATAAGCTGAATAATAAGCTTTCGCTATTCTTTCTTGTGAAGGACTAGGCTGAATTGATTGGATACCAGTTTCACAATTTGAGCTACTCGTATTTAAGCAGACCCCCGTGTCATAAGGCTTGAGGTTTACCATGCTCTCAAGATTTCTGATTCGCACCGCAAGTTCTAAAGCTTTTACCCATGCTCCAGGTCTATCAAGTGCGACACGTGAAAAATTACTTAGCTGGCTTAAATCCTCTTCACCTGTTCCAAAAGCCCATTGTTGTGCTGTTTTTAAATTAAGGTTACCAACTGCTTGGCACGACTCAGTGGAAGCACCAATAATTGTTTCTTCAAGTTCTTCAGTTGCATTATCCAATATACTTAGGAGCCCGCCTTGAGGAATTCGAGGGATACCTGGAGTATAAAAGAGTTTGCAGTAATTAGCAGCACTACCAAAGTCGATACATATAGACGGAAGGTTATAGCGGTCTTGCTCTTGAGCGCTACTTCCTGCTATTGATGTGAGTCTAAAATCCACCACTGCTGGCGTTGTACTAGATCTTCCGGCATGGTTTCCTAGAATATAATATTTTGCCATCCATTCTTTATAAACATTTCGCATTTCTAAATTGAGATAAGAAATATCTGTCAGTTGTCTTGCTTGAACAGCTGCACCTGACCAAGCAGCTGCATCAACTGCATTTTGGAGGTTGATTTTAGCTTTAACAAAAAGGCCCACGTTGATTACAAATGCAACCATAGTGAGAAAAAAAACAAACATGACGGCCATGAAAAGGCTTAGTTGCCCTTTTTGATTAATCATATTTTAATGCTAGGCAAGTGTACTTGTATTGTAAATCAATCCTTGAGGATTTTAGCGATAGGAGAGATGCCGTATTGGATACTTCCTTTTTTTAAACCAGCGTCCCAAAAATATAAAGCAGGTGTGGCCTTGGGGTAATGCTCTTTTTCTTTAATTAAATTACCAGTGCTGTAGACATCATATTTGGCAGTATACTTTGAGTGCCTTCCCATCCAGCGTTTACTTGGTTCATAAATCGCACTGAGATAAATTTTATGCTCTGATTTCACTGGCTTTTCCATCATTGAATAGACACCGGTACAAGCAGGGCATTGCTCTTGGATAATAATAGCGTAAAAACTCTTTGAGTAGTTAATCGGCTGAAGCTTTTGATTTTTGAAAGAAAAAGCATAATCAATAGAGTCTTTAGCAAAAGTGGAGAGAGTGAGCATTAAAAGAAGTATTTTCATTCTTTCATTATAGCATAACAGCTTGATATTTAGCTAAAAGCCCTTTGTTTGAAAAATTTACAATGCTTTTTTTGGTAATTGAGTTGAAAGTGCTAGTTTCCCCTTATTGGGGAGTATTTAAAGTCTTTCCAATGTTAATGCTTAGTGCTAAAGATGGAACAAATATTTTGGAAATGAGAATCCATTGACGATCCCAGGGGAAAAAGATGCAAAAGCTTCCTTGGCAATATGAAGACCTATCTCACGTTGTCAGACATTTTTTTGATTATGAGTTTAAAGACTCTGAAAAACTCATCCATAGTATGAGGCATTCTTCTTTTGTCCATGATGAAGGAATGGATAAAGGTCTATCAAACGAGCGTTTAGAGTTCCTAGGAGATGCACTTATTGATTTAGTCGTCAGTGAAAGGTTATACGCTAGTCTAAGCTCAGAAGATGAAGGAGTTCTCTCTCAGGTTCGAAGTGCCCTTGTTAATGAGAGTAAAATGTTTGAGTTCAATGAATTCCTAGAGTTAAGTAAATATCTTATTCTTGGATTTGGGGAAGAAAAAAATGGGGGAAGAAGTAGGTCAAAAAATCTTTGCCGCCAATTTGAAGCACTCTTAGGGGCCATGTTTATTGACTCAAACTATGAAGAGTCTAAGAAGTCTTTACTATACTTTTTTGATGTTTTCGAAAAGGAAAACGATGAACCCCTTTTTGATAAGAAAATTCTTCAGCGCTTTGATTTTAAATCACAATTACAAGAAATTACGATGAAAGAGTTCAAAGTTGTTCCTCGTTATAAACTCGAAAAAGTAAATGAAGAAAATTTTAAAGCAACCCTTTTTATCTTTGATAAAAAAGTTGATTACGCCTTTGGGAAATCGAAGAAGGTTGCACAAAAAAAAGTTGCACAAAAAGTATTAGAAAATGAAGCTTGGAAAAAATTAGGAGATAAAAATGTTAGTAACTGATCAGCATCCACACAATAAATCCATCATGGTAAGTCTTTTGGGAAGACCTAACGCAGGTAAAAGTACTTTAATAAACAATCTCCTTGGATTTGATCTTTCAATTGTAAGCCATAAACCTCAGACAACTCGAAACTCTTTTCATTGTGCTTTCACTGTTGATCGAACAGAGATTGTACTCGTTGATAACCCTGGGATTCATAAGTCTGGACAAGAGCTAAATATTAGAATGAATGGACAAGCTCAAATGGGTGCAGAGGGAAGTGACTTAAATATTATTTTACTTGATGCGACGAAGGATAACTTAGCACAGGTATTTAGAGACTTTTATGCAGATCTAAAAAAAGAACTAACTAAAACATGGGTTGTTTTTAATAAAATAGATCTTCAAGGAGAGTTAAAGAAAGATTTTGATGCAATCTTTAATGAATTAAAGTCTGAATTTCCTTTCTTAGAAAAATCATTTGCTATTAGTGCAAAGGAAGGTGAAGGAGTACATCTACTTATTGGAGAGCTTTGTGATAGTGCTGAAGGTGGACCTCACTTATATCCAAATGGAGATGTTTCTAATAAAAATATGCGATTTTTTGCTTCAGAATATATTCGAGAGCAATTATTTAAAACACTAAAGGAAGAGCTTCCTTACGAAGTGGCAGTCACTATAGATGAATTTTCAGAAGCAACAGACCCTACGTCAAAAGTAAGGGCAAAAATCTCTGCAACTGTACTTGTTAATCGAGCAGGGCAAAGAGCAATTGTAGTCGGTAGTAAAGGTTCTGTTATTAAGCAAGTTGGAAGTGAAGCACGTAAGAAAATTGAAGCCATGATGGGAGGTATTGTTCATTTAAACCTTCACGTTAAAATTTCTGAGAAGTGGTTTAAAAACAATTTTGTTCTAGAAGAGATAGGCTTACCGCGAGTGAGAGAATCAAAAAGAGTTTGGAGGAAGCGATGAACCAAACTCCTGTTATCTCTATTATCGGTAGACCTAATGTTGGAAAGAGTACAATTTTCAACCGGATACTTGGAAACTCTTATAAGGCAATTACACATAATAAGGCCGGTGTGACTAGAGATCGTCATTACGGTGTTTATAAAATTGATGAGCTTGATTATCAAAAGGATGTCATTTTAATTGATACAGGTGGCTTTTATCCAGAAGCCAAGATTAATATCGAAGATGAGATGCATGGAGTTCTGGCCAAGCAAGCAGAGATCGCAATCAAAGAATCAGATTTAGTTTTAATCGTGGTTGATATTCGAGACGGGTTACTTCCTTTTGATGAAGACATTGTAAACTTCACAAGAAAAGAGAAAAAAGAGTTTTGGGTTATTGTTAATAAGTTTGACTCTGATAAGCAAATAGGTGAAGAGGCTGACTTTTATAAGTTTGGTGATGATAATATGTTTCTTGTTTCAGCGGAGCACAATAGAGGCCTCGCTGATTTAAAAGAAAGAATTACAGCTTTTACTAAGCGCTTTGAAGCAAATGAAATTGAAACAAAACTACATGGAGTGAAACCTAATTTTAAAATTGGGGGGAAACTCGCTCTAATTGGTGCACCAAATGTAGGGAAGTCCACACTGCTCAATGCCTTGGTTGGAAAAGAGCGCGCCGTGGTAAGTAATATTGCTGGAACAACAGTGGATCCAATTGAAGGCTTTATTGATGTTGATTTTAAAAACGATGTGAAAAAGCTGGATAAAAATGTGTTTCATTTTAGATCAGATGCGATAAGTAACTTCTTTGAAACAGGTGAGATTGTTGAAGATGCAGAAAACCTTATTGAGGAAGAAGAACTTTTAGAAGGTGAAGAAACAAGACGTTCTCTTCTCATTTTAGATACCGCTGGAATTCGACGTAGAAGCCATATTGATGGCTTTATTGAAACACAGTCTGTTTATCGCTCACTTCGATGTATTGCAGATTCAGATATAGTTTTGTTCTTGATCGATGGAGAAAAAGGAATTACTCATCAGGATAAAAAGCTGATGAGCATTGCAATCGACAAAGGAAAGTCTCTTTTGATTTGTATTAACAAAATTGACTTGAAACCTGAGGTTTATGGAAACCGAAGGGAGAAAAAAGAGTTCGTTTTAGATTTCGAAGCTGATCTTCCATGGTTAAATTATTGTCGACCGATTTTTATTTCAGCTCAACAAAAGAAAGGGATAGAGACTCTTTTCAAAGTCGTTAAAGAAACCCTTTTAATAAGAAAAAAGAGTATTGGAACTTCTGAACTTAACAGTCACTTGGGAGAGCTTTTTGATAGTAATCCTGTTATGGTTCGTGGTGGAAAAAAAGGTGCTAGAGAACTTAAACTCAAGTACGCATCAATGGTTAAGGGGTCACCTCCCACATTTTTACTTTTTACTAATAGATCGATGAATATTCCTAGGAATTATAGGCGCTATCTTGTTAACGGCATTCGAAAAAAATTCCCTATGCCAAATACTCCTATTCACTTAGTTTTTAGAACAAACGCAGATAAGTAGTTAATTAGATTTAATCAAAAACTGTAATTTGAGGTGAACCATATAAAGATAGCTTTGGTCTTTCTCCAGTCTCGGGATTTTGAGAAAAGTACCTTGCAGTGAAAATATTGTTTGCTTCATCTACAGAGTTTATTGCATTTTCTCCACTTAACCAAAGTGTCATGAATTTCATGGTAACAAAAGCAGAGTTGTATTCCTGGCTTGCGATATAAGTATCAACATAATTTAACAGAAAGTTTATATTGTCTTGATGAATTTCTTGATTAGCATCTCCACAACCAGATGAAAAAAACAATGAAACTTTTTTTAATAAACTTAGTTTCCCATGTCGTGAAAGCACTCTTGAAAGTAAAACATTATTATATCCGTTATTTAATCCATGGCCTAAGACAATAACTGTAACCTTTGTGCAACTACTGAAAAAAGAAACTACTTCTTCCCCAATTTTTAATTCAAAGTCGGTGATTTCCTCTTCTTTTCCCTGCATTAAAAATAGACTTCTTTCATATCTCTCTCCTAATGACTGAGCATATTTTTCTACGGCGAAACGTCCGATATAATTTTTTAGCTCTAGGGCATAAATAAGTGCGCAGCCCTTTGCTTGCTTTTTTTTACTTACAACCTCTTGAGTGGATTGTTTAATTGAATAAAAGCCATTGTAACCTTGGGAAAAGAGGTTTAGAGATATTAAAAGAGAGGTTAAAATAATTTTAATCATAGATTTTAATAATATCACTTGAATAGAATTCAAATGAGTAGTGATGTAATTTCTACATTTTTTTATATAAATTAGACAAAATACAAGTCAGCAACAAATAGTTACAGGAGGGGCAATAGATGTATTCTAGTAAATAAAACTCAAGGGCTTATCATGAACAAAGTAATTACCAAGTTTCATTAATTGAAAGAAAGAGAGAGTAAGCAGGACCATTAAGGTCGCTAAAACCTGGTTGACCTACGGCGGTAGGGTTATACTCTTTGCTATCACTATCAAGTAGAGATACAGGGTGAATAAGCATTTCAAAGCCAAGATACCTCTCCTTAAGCTTTAGGGGAAACTCTACCCCAACACCAATTCCGGCACCAACGCCCCCTCCCGTTTCCTTGTCAAAGCCAGCTTCTTGAAACTTATTGGTTTGATACCAATACTCAAAGCGTGCAGTGAAGTAAGGGTTTGAGTTTGTAAAAATGGCACTAAGGTCATTGGTTTCAAGGTAATATCGATACCCAATGAACGCTCTAAGCATGCTGACATTAATCCTGCCTATAGGAGTAGTACTTCTTACAGTCGGGAAATCAATATCCATAACGTGATTAGAAAGCTCGGCCCCCATCACTAGTGATGAGTGAAAATTGAAAAAGTAATTAAGAGAAAGCATAAAGCTTGGGAATTTATCATTATAGGCGTTGCCGCGATTGTTCAGAAACGAAGTAATCCCAAACCCAAGATTAACAGAGTAAAACCTCCCAAATCTGTAGAATCTCTCATCTTCTAAGACTTGAGCGGATTCAATGTCTTCTTGGAAATTACTAAAGATATCGCCGCCTATATTGAGTTCATCGTCCATATGCTGGAGAATTTCATCAGTCACACCTGATTGGGCTATTGATGTGATAGGTAAAAACATTAAAAAAAGCATTAAAATAGGCATTATTTATATTATTTGAGATCTGATGAGTTTTGACAAGATTAAGCTTTCAAGATTACCATGCCCATTACTATTATCAAAAAATAAGAGGAAGATTTTATGAGTACGAGCACCAATACAGAGACTTCTACTGTTAATACACTTTTAGACGGTGAAGATGAATCTAAGGCGAAAAGGTATGTGATCTACGGAGCAATAGCTTGCTTAGTTATTACGGCCATAGGGATTAGTGCTGGGATGATGAAGGAAAAGTCGAACGCAGCTTTAAATGGTGAGTCAGCTAAGGCTTTTACATTTGAAAGTACTTCATTAAAGAAGTTTACAGAAAAGAAAATAGAGGCATCTGAGCTTATGAACTCGCTTGGAAGCTTAGTTGATTCAGTGAAAGATTCTTCAAGTTTACTTTCAGTAAATGCGAAAGTCTTTAATCAGCTTCAAGGGCTAGAGGGTCAACAAGATTCTTTAATGGCCTATACTGAGAAGTTACTTTCAAAAGCGGCTTCAGGAACCTTTGCCAATTTTGTTTACTCAAAACAACTTTCTAGCCTTTATGAAGATAATGGCGAGGAGGCTAAGGCCCTAGAGAGTTTAGAAGGGTTAAAAGGGTCAAGTTATCTTCCTGAAGAAACCTTAAACCTTGATTTGGCGAGACTATATCTAAAGCTTGGAAAAAAAGATAACGCGAAAGCAAGCCTGAAATTAATTATCGATAATTACCCTGATAGTAATGAAGCAAAAATCGCACAAGGGTATTTATTTCAAAATGACATTAATCTCTAGATTATAGAGAAAGGTTCAAACTATGAACTTAAAGTTTTCTTTACTCGCTCTTTTTCTTTTTTCCTCTTGTGCTCAAATGAGATCTTTTACGAGTGCTCAGAAAGTAAAGAGAAACTCCGGTATTCTAAAGTTAGCTTGGGCCAAAAACCTTGATCCTAAATATCGTCTCGGAAATCTACCTATCGGCTGGAATACTCCCTTGATAGAAGGGGAAAGGCTTTATGTTGGAGCAAAAGGAAATGAGTTCCATGTTTATAACTTGAGATCTGGACAGCTGATTAATTCGGTTAAAGGTGAGTCAGTTGTCATGCGTCCAGTTATTAAAGATAATAAAATCTTTTACGGAACTGAGGATGGTCACTTCTTTGTTAAAAAACTTTCAACACTAGAAATTCTTTATTCAAATAAATTTGATATCCCCTTGGAGGTTGAACCCTATATCGATGGTGATACTGCCTACCTTCATTTACAAACAAATGCTTTAATTTCATATAACTATAAAACTAAAAAAGTTCTTTGGAGATATCAAAGACCACAACCTAATGTGACGAGTTTAAACAGGCTTGCGATTCCAAGTGTTCATGATGGAAAAATCTTTCTTGGTTTTGCAGATGGATACCTTGCTTGTCTTGATAAAAATACTGGAAGTGTTTTATGGGAAAAGAAAATTTCAGAGTCTAGAAAATTTGTAGATGTCGACGCAAAAGTTTTATATCACAACGGGAGAGTCTGGGTTAGTTCTCTTGCTGGTGTTACGCAAATATTAAATGCAAACGATGGAAGCACAATGCGTAGAATTAAACATAAAACAATGACCCAACCACTTCTTTATGGTGAACAAGTAATTTTAAGTACAGACAAAGGTGAGCTTCTTATCTTTGATCAAGATGGGAACCTTAAAACTTCGTTGAAAGTTGCGAAATCTGGAATCACATCATCAGCTCTTTGGGGCAAGAAAAAGATAGTTTTTTCAACTTTCAAAGGCAAAGTAGGAAGTCTATACTTGACCGACATAAACAGTTTGGATGTTTTTGATTTTGGTTACAGCAAATCTTCGCTCTTGGGTCATATTGAAGCTAAAGGTGACTATTTAGCAGTATACTCTAGTCGAAACCGTCTATATGTTTTCAAACAATAAATTTAGAAAATAAAAACTATTGTTGGCATTTAAAAAAATAATTGGCCGACATAGATTTATTTAAAAGAAATTTTGAGAAATGATTTCATAAGTTTAAGGGCTTTTTGATAAATTTCCCGAATGGATTAATTTACCATGCTACTATATATGGTATTTTAAACAAAAAAGTGACGGCTAAATGTCCTAGATATTGTGTTGACGACAACCGTGCTGTGAAAGAAGATGTTATTTAAGAATTCACCAAAAAGGAGTTGGCGTGAAGTTTCAAAGAGTTTTTACAAAAAAAGGAAAATCCCCTTACTCAGGTATAAAGTTTGAGAAAAGAACCAGTGTTGTCAGAAATACTGATGGCTCTTCTTCATCTGATATGGAAGTGACTGTACCTGTTTCTTGGTCACAAGTAGCTACCGATATTATTGCTCAAAAATATTTTAGGAAAACAGGTGTTCCTCAAGTAGATGAAAAAGGAAAAAGAATCCTTGATGAAGATGGATCTCCTATTCTTGGAAGTGAAAAAGATTCTAGGCAGGTTTTTGATAGACTAGCTGGTTGCTGGTCAAGTTGGGGACGAGATCATGATTACTTTGATAGTGATGATGATGCGCAAGCTTTTGAAGATGAAATTCGTTTCATGCTTTGTAATCAAATGGCCGCTCCAAATTCTCCGCAATGGTTCAATACTGGGCTATTTAGTTCTTATGATATTAGTGGAAGTGCTCAAGGGCATTTTTATGTTGATGCTAAGACAGGTAAGGTTCAAAAATCAAAGAGTGCTTATGAAAGGCCTCAGCCACATGCATGTTTCATTCAGTCTATTCAAGATGATCTTGTTAATGAAGGTGGAATCATGGACCTTTGGACAAGAGAAGCAAGGCTTTTCAAATACGGTTCAGGTACAGGAACAAACTTTTCTAATATAAGAGGAGAAGGAGAGCCACTTTCTGGTGGAGGATTTTCTTCAGGGCTAATGTCATTTTTAAAAATAGGTGATAGAGCAGCTGGTGCAATTAAATCAGGTGGAACAACTAGAAGAGCGGCCAAGATGGTTTGTTTGGATATGGATCACCCAGATATTGAAAATTTCGTTTTATGGAAAGTAAGAGAAGAAAGAAAAGTTGCAGCACTTGTAACTGGATCTAAAGTTTGTAAAGAAAGTTTAAATGAAATTTTTCAATCTTTGAAAAACAGTGATCTAAAAGGTGAAGATAAGTATAAAGCTAAAACAAATAGAGAGCTAGCAAAGGCCCTAAAAAGAGCTCAGAAAAATCATGTTCCAGCAAACTACATTGGACGATGTATTGACCTTGCGAAACAAGGTGTAGAGAGTATTACTTTTGAAACTTTTGATACTGATTGGAACTCTGAAGCCTACGCAACTGTAAGTGGACAAAATTCTAATAACTCAATACGAATTCCAAATAAATTCTTTAAAGCACTTGAAAATGATGAAGATTGGCACCTTACTTCAAGAAAGTCAGGGAAAACTGTTCGCACTTTGAAGGCCAAAGACTTATGGGCCACTGTTAATGAAGCAGCTTGGCAATCAGCTGATCCTGGAGTGCAGTACGACGATACAATTAATGAGTGGCATACTTGTCCAAAAGACGGGCGAATTAATGCTTCTAACCCTTGTTCTGAGTATATGTTTTTAGATGATACAGCTTGTAACCTGGCTTCATTGAACTTAGTAAAATTCCTTGATCCAACAACAAATATGTTTGATCTCAAGAGCTTTGTACACGCTTGTGAAGTATGGACAACTATTCTTGAAATCTCTGTTTTGATGGCTCAATTTCCATCAAAACAAATAGCAGAGTTAAGTTATAAGTATAGAACTTTGGGCTTAGGCTATGCGAACATCGGAGCACTTTTAATGAGATTGGGCTTTCCTTATGATAGTGATGAAGGAAGAGCTTATACTGCAGCTTTGACAGCAATTATGGGGGGAACAAGTTATAAAACTTCTGCCTTACTTGCAAAAGAGCATGGAGCTTTTCCTGGTTATAAAGGTAATGAAAAGGACATGCTTCGAGTTATTAAAAATCACAAAAGAGCAGCCTTTGCAGAGGACTCTTATGAAGAGCTTACGATAACTCCTGTTCCAATTGATCAAAAACTTGCTCCTGCTTACTTATTAAAAGAAGCAAAGAAAGCTTGGGATGATGCTTTAAAGCTTGGTAAGAAACATGGTTTTAGAAATGCACAAACAACAGTTCTCGCACCTACCGGGACGATCGGTCTTGTTATGGATTGTGATACAACTGGTGTCGAGCCCGATTTTGCTTTGGTTAAGTTTAAAAAACTTGCAGGTGGTGGATATTTTAAGATTATAAATCAATCAGTCCCGCAAGCTTTGAAAAACTTGAAATATACAGATTCTCAAATCAAAGAAATTATTGACTACGCTGTGGGTAGAGGAACATTTGAAGGGTGTAAACCTATTAACCATGAAAAGTTAATAGCAAAAGGTTTCACAAAAGATCTTCTTAAGAAGGTTGAAGCTTCTTTAAGCACAGCTTTTGATGTGACATTCGCTTTCTCTAGATATTCTTTAGGTGATCAATTTTTAATGAACACTTTGAAAATATCAGAAGCGAAGCTTAATGATCCAATGCTCAATGTTTTAAAAGAAATTGGCTTTAGTGAAGAAGATGTAAACGCGGCCAATGATTATGTCTGTGGAACAATGACGATTGAGAATGCCCCTCATATAAAAGATGAGCATTTAGCTGTTTTTGATTGTGCTAATAAATGTGGGAAGTATGGAAAACGTGTTATTTCTTATCAAGGACACATTAAAATGATGGGAGCGGCTCAGCCATTTCTTTCAGGAGCTATTTCAAAAACTATTAATATGCCTAATGAGGCAACGATAGAGGATATTTCGGATGCTTATCATTTGTCTTGGAAATTAATGGTTAAAGCAAATGCAATTTACAGGGATGGTTCGAAATTATCTCAACCATTAAACTCTCAAGCATTTGATGATTTATTTACAGAAGACTTCGATGAGTTATCACAAACTGAAAAAGTAACAACTGTTGCTCAAAAGATTGTTGAGAAAATAGTTTATAAAGAAGTTTCTAAAAGAAAAGCACTTCCAAATAGAAGAACTGGTTATACTCAGAAAGCTAATGTCGGTGGACATAAAGTTTACTTAAGAACTGGTGATTATGTAGATGGTGATTTAGGTGAAATCTTTATCGATATGCATAAAGAGGGAGCTGCTTATAGATCTTTGATGAACTGTTTCTCGATAGCAATTTCTCTAGGTCTTCAGTATGGAGTTCCATTAGAGGAGTTTGTAGAAGCCTTCACTTTTACAAGGTTTGAGCCAAACGGAATTGTTATGGGCCATGACAATATTAAAATGTCGACTTCAGTCATTGATTATGTCTTTAGAGACCTTGCTTGCAAATATTTGGGAAGACATGACCTTGTTCATGTAAAGCCAAGTGACTTGAAAAGTGATGCAATCCAAGGTGAAGAAGCAGATCACGAACCACTTCTTGATATGATCTCTAAAACTAGCGATGAAATGAGTACTGATGGAACGGTGACAAAGGTTGTACAACAAGTGTATTCAAAACAAGCTGAATCCCAAATGATGAAAGCACAAAAGCAAAGACAAGTTGCTAAGATGAAGGGCTACGCTGGAGAGTCTTGTAATGAGTGCCAGTCTTTTACTCTTGTACGAAATGGTTCGTGTCTAAAATGTGATACTTGTGGAGCAACTACTGGTTGTTCTTAATATTTATTCCTGCATAAACTGATCCCACAGTGTGCCCTTGAGAATTTGAGAGCACACTCAAGATCCTTTTCTTACAGATAATTTTTCAGACAAATTTTTTTTGCACTTTTTTTTTTAAAAAAATATTTAGGCATTTTAATATCTTCTTTTAAGTCACTAAAATTATAGATATAAGTAAGTATTCCCACGTCCTTTTGCGAATCGAAACTAAAATATTTTCATTACCTTAAACATGAACCAGTACGTGTATCTAAAACAGGAGATGAAATGAATTTAAAAAAATTAATAAAAGTATCATCAATACTCTTAATGACCTCAGTAATGTTCAGTTGCCAAGAACTTGAAGAGCTTGCAAATCAAGCCAGGGAAAATGAGCAAGAACAAGCAACTACAGGTAGTCTCGCTTTATCTATAGAGTGTAGCTCGAGTGAATTGGCGGAGTGCGCTTCAGACTTTGATGGTAAGCCAGTCTCTGGTGGTCTTTTTGTAGGAGCTACCTGTGCAGATCTTATCTCTGGAGCTGTAACAGAAGATCCATTTGTATATAATATGAGTGATAACGATGATATACCTGCTAGCTGTGACTTGGACGGGTGTTCAGCAGAGGCTGATGAGTGGTTTCCAAGAAGTGAAGATGAGGAAGAAGACTTGCCTGTCACAAGGGATCTTGTCCCTGGAACTTACTCTCTTGCTGTGATGATTGATAGTGATCCCGAGATAGACAGCGATGGGCCTTCGGCAGGTGATATCGTATTTTGCGTAGAAGACGCTGTTACCATAGAAGCTGGGGACGAAACAACTTTAGTGCTTGGAGATGAAGAAGTCGAGCTCATGGATTAAATTCTAATAAATACTAACATCATAAATACAAAACTTAGGCACTTCTAGTCAGAAGTGCTTAAAATTAATAACTTGAATAACTCTTGCTGTCCCACCACAATAACAAAGTCTTGATATTACTAATGAACTCAAGAAACCTTGAGTCATTAGACTTTATTGTAGTAAGGATGGTGCATGAAAGTATTATTAGTTTTCCTAATCTCTTTAGTTTCTTTCTCAAAACCAATTGAAGTTTACTTTAATAACGACCCCCAATTTTCTTATACAGACCCTTATAGGAAAATAAAAAAACCAGGTGTTGATTTCGAAGGCTTGCTTGTAAAAGCAATTGATAAGTCAAAGTCCTCTATTGGTTTGGCGGTTCAAGAGTTAAATCTGACATATCTAGCAAAATCTTTAGTGAAGGCACATCGACGCGGAGTTAAGGTTCGAGTGATTGTTGAAGATTCTTATAATAAAACTCTTTATGATTACATGAGAGACGAAAAACTAATGGCCGATGAATACTGGCAAAGAAAAATAAAGAGGCAAGAGTTTTTTCTTGATAGAGATCGAAATGGTAGGGTTGATCAAAAAGAGTTGGAAGCAGGAGATGCAATTGAAATCCTGAGGCAAGGAAAAGTGAGCTTAATAGATGACTCTGTTGGTGCAAAAAAATTAATGCATCATAAGTTTTTAGTCATAGATCAAAAGGTGACATTCGTAAGCTCAGCCAACTTTACAAGAAGTGGAACTCACGGTGATTTTGATGTTAGAGAATCTATTGGTAATGCAAATGCAATGATTGGTGTCGCCGATATCAATGTGACAAAAAAGTTTTTAATTGAATTTGAGCAAATGTGGAGTGGTCGCTTTAAACTAAGTAAAAATTTTCGCCCGTTAGCTCGGAGTAAAGTAGGCAGCTCTCACATTTCTGTTCAGTTTTCGCCGACCAACCTTAAGGCCCAAGGCTGGAATAATTCAGTCAATGGGGTAATCGTTCGCGAGATCAGTACCATGAAAAGAAGCTTTGCTGCTAATCTTTATGTATTCAGTTCTCAATTTTTGGCGAATGCTCTTCTTGAAATTCGAAAAAGAAATCAGAGGATTCCTCTTGAAGTCTTGGTTGATTTTAACTTTGCAATTAGAAGCTGGTCTGAAACTTTAGATATGTGGGGAATACAAATGGAAAACCACTATTGTAATATTGAAAAAGATAATAGACCTTGGGGCTACGCTGAAAAAGGGGTCGGAGTTCCGAACCTTAGAAAGGGTGATAAGCTTCATCACAAGTTTGCAGTCATTGATGGAAGGAAGGTTTTGTTTGGATCGCATAACTGGTCTAACTCCGCTAATACTCAAAATGATGAAACATTCATGATTATAGAAGATGTGGCAGTGGCGCAAGCTTTTTTGAGAGAGCATAGAAGGTTGATGAGTCGAGCGAGTCTTGGAGTTCCTGCATATTTGAGAAAGAAAATGAAAGACCGTAAGGCGGAGTGTCACTAAGGTAAGAAGTCATCGTTTCGCTAATTTTTTTGTGGCTGAAAGTAATCGATAATACTTTGGGCACTCGATAGTCGAATTCCAAAAAACAAAGAAAGATCTTTTGCTGGAAGCTTGGCCAACTCTTCAATTGGAGAGTTTAACTTTCTTAATATCTTTTTTACTGTTTTTGGGCCAATACCAGGGATTTTACTAAGCTCAGAGTGAATGAGAGAGCTTTCTTCTAATTTGTGGTGAAGTTTTCGGGAAAAACGATGGGCCTCATTTCTCATTTTTACTATTTGTCTAAAAAGTTCAGGACTTTTACTTAAAATAAACGGGTTTAATCGTCCTGGAATAATTAAACGCTCATCAGTTTTAACAATCTCTTTATCCTGAAATCTTGCTTGCTGTACAATTTTTGCCTTTGCAATCCCAATAACAGGAATATCTATATTGCTTTCTTTTAAAACCTCCAAGAAAACACTGACCTGACCTTTGCCCCCATCAACAATAAATAAATCAGGGAGATTACCTGATTTAATTCTCCGAGAGAGGACTTCTTGCATCATTGCAAAGTCATTATTACCTTCATTTCTTACTTGTAGTTTATACTGTCGATACCGGCTTTTTTCAGGCTTTCCATCTATGAAGACTATTTGTGAAGCCGTGGGGGATGAGCCCTGAAATATGGCCACGTCGTAACACTCTAAAACTCGTGGCAGCTCATCTAAGTTTAAAAGACTTTTAAGTTTATTGAGGGCCTTAAAAATACCATCAGAGTTTTCATATCGCATTCGCTGAGAATTTTCAGCATGTTTTTTTGACATGGAGAAAAGGTTTTCAAACTGCTTGGACTGTCCTACTTGTACTTTTTGTTCAAAGATAGTTAAGAGTGATTGAGATAAAACATCCTCTTGATTTGAGTCAAGCTCAACTACAATTCTTTGTGGACACTCTTTTTTATCAGAGTAGTAGCTAAGTAAAATAGATGGAAGGTCTTCTTGAAACTCTTTAAATTGAGAATAAGAATTAATTAAGGAAATATTATTGATTCCTATGAGAAGAGAATTCCTAATAAGATAAGTTGATATATCAATTTCATCTTGTCCAAAATAAACACCGTGTATATCAATGTTTTGTTGTGCTTTTCCAAGCTCAACTTTCTGCGTTTTAATATTTTCCTGGTACTTCTCAATATCTTGAATGGTATCTCTTAAAATAGCTGCTTTTTCAAACTCTTCAGACTTACTTGCCCAAAGCATTTTTTCGTTAATCTCTTGAACAAGAGTTTTATAAAAATTCTTTTGCATGAAAAAGTTTTCAACTTTCTTTAAATCTTCATGGTATAGATCCGAAGAGATATCGAGGACACAAGGAGCGCCACATTGATGCATGTCAAAAAGCATGCAAGGGTTTTTTCTCGAGTTGAAGTCATGGAGAGAGCAGTCTCTAAGTTTGAAGAACTTAGTAAGTGTTTGTAGGATTTTTTTCATTTGGAAACTTTCAGGGAAAGGACCAAAAACATGAACATTCTTTTTTCGTTTAGGTTTTCTTGTATATTCTAATCTTGGAAATTTTTCATTGTAATTAATTTGAATATAGGGATAAGTTTTATCGTCTTTGAGTCTAATATTGTATTTAGGAGAGTGTTCTTTTATTAAGTTATTTTCAAGTACAAGCGATTCAACCTCATTAGAAGTGAGAAGAAAGTCAAACTCTCGAATGTGAGAAACAAGGGCCTGGGTTTTAATGAACTTTTTAGAATTATTAAAATATGTACTCACTCGAGCTTTAAGTTTCTTTGCTTTTCCAACATAGATGATTTCCCCATGTGCATTTTTCATTAGGTAACAGCCCGGTGTTGAAGGCAGAGATTGTGCTTTTTCGAGGAGTTTTTGCTTTATTTTCATCTATATTCTCTAAATATAGCGCTATTTTTGCGAATAACCATCATATTTGATACTCTTTAGCCTTACTTACTTCAACAAAAGATAAGGTACATGGCTATAAAAAAGAAAGTGACTAAAAAAAGAGGAAAAAGAAAAACTGCGGCCGAAAAAGTCAAAGATATGTGGATCAAAGGAATTGCAGTATCTGTTGAAGATTCACGTTCATATTCAATGAAAAATAAGTATGAGATCGGAGAAGTTATCGATCACAAAAGCTTTGGTCGGGGAGTTGTTCAAACAATTATGAGCAATGAGAAGATCGAAGTCGTATTCGAAGACCAAGTCAAAATTTTAATCCATAATAAATAAAATCTTTTAACTTTAACTAATAACCATATGGAGATGCCCAAGGCGTCTGATAGCCCATATTGTATTGACTAGAGTTCCACAAATTATTTTGATACTGCTGTGAGTCTCTTCCCATAGCTGCTTGTTGAAGATTCTGTGCTTCCCATGGGTTTGATTGCCATTGTCTAATTGAGCCGCCACGTTGACCGTAACCACCTTGACCAAATCCACCTTGACCAAATCCACCTTGACCAAAACCACCTTGACCAAAACCACCGCTTCCAGGGCCATAGAATCCTCCAGCATAACCAGGTGAACCACCTACTCCATATTGACCATTTGTCCAAGGGTTGATTCCACTTCCATTGTAACCACCATAATAACCACCGTTACCAAAGTTTCCACCAATACCGCCACCGATACCAATACCACCTCCGATACCAACGTTACCGCCATATCCTACACCAGCTCCACCATAACCAGGGAATCCGTTAACTCCAGCGTTCCAACCATTACCACCACCAAGTCCACCGGCATAAGAATTATTATTCCACCCATTATTAAACTGGTATGGCGATCCTAAATTACCTCCAGCATTAAAACCGAACATTCCACCGATTCCACCATAAGGGTTATAACCACCAAGACCTAAGTTTGCTCCTCCGTAGGCTTGACCAAAACCTGGATTATATCCATATCCATTCCCAGGAATTCCTCCACCAAAACCGGCAAAGCTACCATAAGAGTTTCCATTACAGTGATACTGCTTTGGTTTTAAGAAGTCCTCGTTACTTGGTCTGTCCTCTTGAGCCCTTTGTCCATTATCTGCTAAAATCGCGTTGTTATATTGATTAATTCCGTCGTAGTAAGCATTAGCTTGGGTAGGACAAGCCTCTGCATATTTCTTACCTAATAAATAATTAAATACTGGGCCAGCAGCACTTGCCGCAGCGTTAAGTCCTTGCCCTAATGCATACCAACCATTAAAAGGGCTTTTATTTTTGTCACACCCAACACAAGTATCATCATCTTGATTCAATGATCTTCTTAAAACTTCCTCAGAAACACATCGGTGTGTTTGGGTTCCTGATGTGCAGTCGATAGTTCCATCATCAACTATAATTTGAGTTGGGTTTCCCCTTCCTTTTCTATACTGAAAGTCGACACAGCTAGAACTGTTTTGACGGTTCATAACACATTGGCTTTCTTTGTAACTTAATAAGCATTGTAAGCATCGAGACTTCTGTTCTTTGTTATCTAAGCCGTTGCCAATAAGTGCTCCAGTAGTTCCTCCAGCAAGTCCTCCGATGATAGCTCCTCTTGTTCCATTTTTTTTATCAATCAGCTTTCCACCAACTGCACCGATAGCTCCACCTACTAAACTGCTTATCCAGCGATTTTTACTCTTCTTTGTATTACAGGTTCGTGCACAAATATTTGAGCCAGATATGTTCGTATAAAAATCACCAAAGTCAACGACCCTTCTATTACAATCAGAAGATCCTTCACAACCTGTTTCATAAACCTTTGAACCTTCAGGGGTTAATTTATAACCTTCTTCAAGCATTTTTGATTGAGAGATACAGTTTTCACTTCCAAGTACTTCTCGTACATCGATATGTCCTGCAGTTTTCCCCTCAGAAGTTCGACAAGTTATTTCTTGGTAGCATATTTTGTCATTTACTTTTTCAGTGACGAAACCTGGTGTACCACCATGTGCCTTACAATCATCAAAAGCTTTTTTTCTACTAGCTTTAACTATGGCCGAATCTGCACTTTGCCCGAAAGTTATTTGGCTAAATAAAATAAAAATAATGAACAACGAATTTCTCATAATTCTTTTCCTAAAATTGATCAAAGAGTAAAAAATTTAACTCCTTATCTATTATAACGGAATGTTTAGGGCAGATATTGAGGAGAAAATTTTGCAATAGGCAAAAAAGGTGAGAAATTTAAGGTTGTTATGCCAGCACCATCGGACTTTTATTCATTTAATTTTCAGAGTGTTTTTGAGTGGAGCGCTCTAGTTATCGTCCTTATTTCAGTGGCTTACGCTGCAATCGTAATCAAGAATGAAAAAATATCCTACTTAGAAGACTCGCTAAGTATTAGTATTGGTTTAGTACAACTTTTTTATCCAAAGTGGTGGGGGGTGAGTAAAAGCTCAGATAATGAGGTTTTATTCCAAAGACACGATACCCGATATGATTGGCAAGGTAGGCTAAGAGTTTATAGTTCAACTCAAACAGTTGAAAGTTTTCTCAACAGCTATTTAAAAGAAAAGCAAATAGAGCCTGATGGCTCCTATGGAAGCTTTGAGAAAACAACTGAAGTGAGTTATCTGATAAAAAATGAAAAGGTCCAAAAAAGTTGTGAAAGTTTTTTAAGATTAGAGTCTGTTGCCACTGAAAAAAATGAAGAGAGGATATATTTAGACATTATTTTAATAAAGTTTAAATCTGAGTTAGAGAAAGTATATGTCTTTGAAAGTAAAAGTTCAGTCCTTAACGGATGTGTTGAAGGACCTTATTTTGAAGAGTGTATTAAGATGCTGCGTTTTGTTGCTTAAGTTCTCTTGATCTAAATTCTGAAAACTTTCTTAGTTTGTTAACCATGAACTCAATGAGTTCTTGATCTGTCGCATATACTTCTTCGATACCATCATTACCCATTAAGAAATCTTTAACTCTTAAAGCCACGTTATGGAGAGATTCTGTGAGGTAGAGCCCAGAGATATTTTCACCACTAAAAGATTTAATAATCTCTTTTCTTGCATGATTATACATCTCAGTTTCTGTAATATCTTCTGGAAGGTCTGTTCCAAATTTTTCTTGAACATCTTCAATTGCTTGTTCTTTAATATCTTCATCTGTTGAAAAACTTACGTTTAACTCAATGGCCAGAGCTTCGATTAATTCTGCTCTTTTGTCGATTGGATATTCAGCAATCTTTGATTCTTGTAGGTGGTTAAGTGTATATGACGAGAGTACTCGCAGTGTGTCAAAATCAGTTTTCATGATACCTCAAATTTTAAGTAAATTGCGGTATCAGGATATCCAAAGGTCCTCACTCCTACAAGCTTATTTGTTACATTATTTTAAACTTTTTAAGGATATAGAGAACTTTTTCTCTCTCTCCCATTAAAAACATAAATAAAAAATACATAGAGAAAAATACGATAGAGAGGCTAGATAGTATGAATATTTTTTTGAGAAGTATCATTTCAAAAAATAAAAAATGAGACTTACCTAGGAAAAGTAATGAACAAGCTAGAAGAGATGACCCGATTGTCTTGAAAAGGAAAGGAGAAAAAATGTCGAGAAAACGAAACTTCAAAATAGGCTTAAGGCTAGTGAGCAGTATAAGACAGTTCACAAAAATACTAATACTACTTGCCATCGCTAAGACAACAAAGCCGTAGGATTTTATAAGGGTTAGTGCAAAAATAATATTAACAAAAATACTAATAAAAGAGGAGATGACAGGAACTCTTTCTTTATCAATAGTATAAAAAACAGGAACAGTAACTTTATAAAGACCATAAAGTGGAAGCGATAATGAGTAATAAAACAAAGCTTTAGCAGTGTTAAATGTATCAACTCTGGTAAAGTTACCCCTTTCAAACACGAGGCAACTAATCCATTCAGAAAAAATAAGTGTGAAGAATGTAATAGGGATAATAAGAAAGATCATTATTTTGTAAGTTGAAAGATAAACGGCTAAGGCTTCTTGTGTTTTATTTTCTTTCCATTTGTGAGCAAAATGAACAAGGTTAGAATTACCCAGGGACACACTGACAATTCCGTTAGGAAATTGGAAAAGACGTGAGCCAAAGTTAAGCCACGAGATCGCTCCAATACCGGCTCCAGTGGCCAAAATAGTATTGATCAAAAGGTTTATCTGATTAATTGAAAATCCAAGTAAGCCTGGACCCATTTTTGCGTAAACTCTCTTTACAGGTTTAGTGAGAAGGTTTTTTGAAGGTCTAAAATTCAAATTTAGCTTAAGTAAGGCCGGAATCATTAATGTAAACTGAAGAAAACCTCCTAGGATGACTCCTATTGGTACGCTAATAATGGCCGGTAGTTGATAAGACTTCATATAGGGAACAAGAAAGATAATTGATAAAATAACAGCCACATTTCCAACTGCAGGCATTAGTGCAGGCCAGAAGAATATTTTATAAGTGTTTAAAACCCCCATAAATAAGGCTGCCACACAGATGAAAAGTAAAAAAGGAGCAAGGATCTTAACCATTAAAACAGTCAGTTCAAATTTCTCGGGCTGGTTTAAAAATTCTGGAGCAAAGGTTTTTATAAGTAAGTGAGCATTTGAATAGATAATGAAGCTTAAGATTCCAGTAATAATGACCAGGCTCCAAAAAACACGAGAGAAAAGTTTTCTTACATCTTCAGGGGACTTATTCTTTTCTTCAGTAAATATGGGAATAAAGGCTGATGAAAAAGCACCCTCAGCAAAGAGGTCTCTGAGCAGATTTGGGATGCGGTAGGCAACATAGAAGGCATCGGTAAGACCGCTAGCTCCAAAGTAAGAAGCAATGAGTTGTTCTCTAAATAGTCCTAGAATTCTAGATATGAGTGTGGCCACCGCCATTTTGGCAGAGGTAATGATGAGAGATAATCGACTCTTTTCTTGACTATTGTTCACTTTATTTTCATTATGCTTAAGTTTTCTTATTATTATGAACCCTAAAACACAAAAGGTGAATTTATGGATGTTGTGAACTTCTTTAATTGGAGTCCGATCATTGGAATTAGTGGCTTCGGCTTTGCTCTTATGACTTATTTTTGGGTCGTTAAGCAGCCGGCAGGTAACGCAAAAATGACAGAGATCGCAGGTTTAATCGAGTCAGGGTCTATGACCTTCCTTCGAAAAGAGTACACTCTTTTAGTTGGATTCCTTGCGGTAGTCTTTGGATTAATTGCTTGGAAGCTAAACATGGAGACTGCTCTTTGCTATCTTGCTGGTGCTTTCATCTCAATGTTATGTGGATTTACCGGAATGAAAGCGGCGACTAAGTCGAACGTAAGAACGGCTCAAGCTGCAAATGAATCAGGTCAAGCTAAAGCACTTTCAGTAGCCTTCTTTGGAGGGTCAGTTATGGGAATGACTGTTGCTTCTCTTGGGCTTTTAGGAGTTGCAGTTGCTTTTAATATTTTTGGTGTCACAGCTCTTAATGGCTTTGCCATGGGTGCTTCTTCTATTGCTCTTTTCGCAAGAGTTGGTGGAGGGATTTACACAAAAGCTGCAGATGTTGGTGCTGACCTCGTTGGTAAAGTAGAAGCAGGAATTCCAGAGGATGATCCTCGAAACCCTGCAACGATTGCTGATAATGTTGGTGATAATGTTGGTGATACAGCTGGTATGGGAGCAGATATTTTTGAATCATACGCAGGTTCAATTATTGCGACGATGTTTATTGGCTCAACAATGATGAGCCCTAATGGAGTAGTAATGCTTCCATTAATTGTTGCTGCAATTGGTTTAATTGCTTCGACCTTTGCAATTATGGCCATGAAACTTCTTCAAAACTCCGATCCTGCATGGGCCTTAAGAATAACTCCAATAGTAGGAATCTTAGGACTTTTTGGTGGATCATATTTCGCAGTAGATTCTTTAGCATTTACTCAATTCGCGAATTCAATGGGTCCTTTTTGGGCGATGGTTGTTGGATCACTTTGTGGACTAGCTATCGGATTTTCAACTGAATACTATACGGCCGGAGAGTTTGGTCCTGTTAAAGGAATTGCCCTTGCTGGAAAGACTGGACCTGCGACAAATATTATTGCTGGAATTGCAGTAGGTATGTATTCGTGCATTCTTCCAATCCTTATTATTTGTGCAGCGATTTACCTCTCAGATGCCTTTGCAGGTCTTTATGGGATCGGTATTGCAGCAGTAGGAATGTTAGCAACGACGGGAATTACAATGACTGTTGATGCTTACGGACCAATTTCAGATAATGCCGGTGGAATTGCAGAAATGAGTGAGCTAGGACCTGAGGTAAGAAAAATTACTGATGGACTTGATTCAATTGGAAATACAACAGCAGCTGTTGGGAAAGGTTTTGCAATCGGTTCTGCGGCCTTAACAGCTCTGGCAATGTTTTCAGCTTATTCTTCCGCAGTTGGGCTAACTACTATTAATATAATGGAGCCAACTGTAGTAATAGGACTTCTTATTGGTGGAATGCTTCCATTTTATGTTGGAGCCAATACAATGAACTCTGTTGGGCTTGCTGCCCAATCAATGGTTGAGGAAGTCAGAAGACAGTTCAGAGACATTAAAGGAATAATGGATGGATCGGGTAAGCCTGATACTGAAAAATGTATTGCTATTGCGACAGATGCTGCACTTAAAAGAATGGTTGCTCCAGGTTTCGTCGCCATTGCATCTCCTATTCTTGTAGGTTTTCTACTAGGTAAGGAAGCTTTAGGTGGTATGCTTGCAGGAGCTACTGTAACAGGTGTTTTACTGGCGCTTTTTATGGCAAATGCTGGTGGTGCTTGGGATAATGCTAAGAAAGCAATTGAGCAAGGTCACATTAAAGGTGAGTCAAAAGGAACTGATGCACACAGCGCGGCAGTTACTGGAGATACTGTTGGTGATCCATTTAAGGATACTTCAGGGCCGGCAATGAATATTCTTGTGAAGCTAATGAGTATTGTTTCACTTGTTATTGCTCCTTTATTATAGTTTTTATAGGCCCTTACCTGTCTTGGTAGGGGCTTCTCTAACTTCTTCTTACATTTAGGCTAAATATATTTTAATTATTATTCTTGAGTGCTAATTATCCTTTAGTTTGATGAAAAATTTAATTTTAGGGCTCGTATTCTTTAGTAGTTTTTCTTGTTACTCCATAATTGGGGGCGAGAAGACAAGTGGTGTTACCGGTATATATCAATTGAGTGTTTATAACCTTATTGCGACTCAGGGAAAGTATTCAACATCAAGGGTGGCTAACAGAAGTTTGGGCACAGGTTTTTTTGTTGCCCCAAATATAATGATAACAGCAGCGCATGTTGTTCATGATTTAGCGAGTGGGAAAAAAAGATTTCTAGAGATACGAAATGGTAATGAAACCCTTTCTTTTCAAAGGGGAAGTCTGAAAATCAAAATTCCTGAAACTTTCTTGCCAGGAGGACTAAGTAACTGTGAAGGTGACTTCTCAATTGTTACTTTTCCACAAAATATTGCGCAAAGTTGGTTTAGTTTTTCTTCAAATATTAATGAAGCTGAAAGGTTAGAAGTTTTGGGTTTTGGGACAAGTTCCTTTTCCTGGTTTGAAAAAGTGAAGAATATGTTTCTCTATGAGCGTTCGCTCTTTCGAGGTTATAACTATCTAGATCCTGTTTATTTAGATAAAGACTTTTGCGAAGAAATTGAGTGTGTTGATGAAGCCTATACTTTAAGAGTTGGAGCACCCAAGGAGGTCGTTTCTATTAATAGCGCTTACCATTGGAAAGGAGACTCAGGCTCACCTGTCTTACAAGGTGGTAAAGTTGTGGGAATCGCTTGTGCAATCAGTTACACACATAGTAAAACTCATAACTATAGCTACTTCGTAAACCTTACACATTTCGCTCCATCTTCTTTTATCCATTTAAATATTTAAGAATTTCTCCTATTTGATACTTTAGGCACATCCTTGTTTGGGATTTTGCAGATGTTACTATAGTAAAGTGTTAATTATAATATTATCTCTTATTTCATTTTATACCTATCCTTGTGTTTCTCATTTAAGGCCTAAGGCTGAAGTTGAACGCAATACTCTTATTCCAAACATAGATAAAATTATTAAAAGAAAAAGTGTGAGAACTCAAAACGGCTTTAACCTTTTCCCTTTATCAGCAAAAGAAGTTAAAGCAAGCCCACTTGGGACAGTTTTTTACACACAAAAAGGTAAGCGTATACTTAAAACAAAAGAAACCAATCTAAACCAATTCCTAGGAGTTAGAAAAGGTGATTTTGAGATACAGTTGAATCTCCAGGCATTTTCAGATGAAACTTACTTTAAGAAAAATAAAATGGACTCAATGAAGACCTTTGAGTATTTAAAGTTAGTTAGAGATCTTAAGAATAAAACATTTATCTGGCTCGATATTGAAACAACTGGTCTTGATCCATTTGAAAGACAAGTTACTGAGATTTTTGCAAGAAAAACAAAAGTTAAAATTTCAAGTGATGGTCATATTGAACTTAAAGATTTAGATTCTTTTCATCACAAAGCTAAATTATCAAAGCATACTTTAAACTTAAAAGAAAAGTTAGATCAAGACCCTGAGAGTGTCTCTGGTTGGACAATCGATAAAATTTTAAGAATGCAAAACTATGGTAAGACACCCTCCGATGACTTTAAGTATTTATATGAAGCAGATCTTTTAAACTCTTTTAAGCATTTTGTTTCAGATAGTGAAGATAATGTGATTGTTATTCAAAATGCCGAGTTTGATTATAATTTCCTTAATTTAAGGTCAGCCTCAACAGGGGTGGAACCAATCTTTAATAAAGGGTTTGTTTTAGATACGAAACATGCATTGAAAATGTTTTGGATCCCTTTAATGATATCTCTTGAAAAAAAGGGAAATATTCGAGCAAGGGGGATTCTAAATAAACTAGTCAAGATATCTTCTGATGGAAGCAGATTCTATTCGTCTAGTATGGGGAGAGTGACGAAAGCATTAGAGATAGAAAATTCATCATGGCATATGGCCAGTGCAGATGTTGAAATGATGATTCAAATGTTTAAAGATGTTTTTTTGGATCTTAATTTTTTTAAAAAAGAGAATTCTGATTTAAATAGTTTTCGAAAATTTATTGTAGATCGTTAAATTAATGTTATATTTTCATCTATGGAAAAATTTAATATTTTAGTTTGCGATGGAATGGATCAAGGCCTTTTTTCTGATTTAAAAAAAATCAGTGAATTTAATGTACTAGGTGAAGCCAAAAATAACTCAGAGGTTATCAATAGTCTCAAAAAACAAGCACATGCCTTGGTTATCAGGTCAGCAACAAAACCAGATCAAGCCTTTTTAGATGAGTGTGAAAACTTAAAGTATATTATCAGGGCCGGAGAAGGTACTGATAATATTGAAAAATCTTATTGTGAAAAAATAGGAGTCAAAGTTTCTAATACTCCTGGAGCTAATAATAACTCCGCAGCAGAGCATGCAGTCGCCTTGATGATGACTTTACTTCGTAAAACTGCTTGGGCCAATGATTCGATGCAGACAGGGACTTGGAACAAAGCCGCCTTTACAGGTAATGAACTTACAAATAAGAAAGTTGGAATTGTTGGGTTTGGCCGAATTGGTCAATTAGTTGCAAAAAGACTGATAGGCTTTGACCCTGAAATATTTTACTTTGACCCTTATTGCGATAAGCATAAGGTACCTTATGAAAATGTCTCAAAAAGAGAGCTTGAGTTTGTTTTCGAAAACTCAGACATAGTGACGGTACATGTACCGCTACTGGATTCAACTAAGAACCTAATCGATTATAATCTTTTCTCTAAAATGAAACCGACTAGTATTTTCGTTAATGCGGCCAGAGGTGGAATTGTGAATGAACAAGACCTTCTAAAAGCTTTAAAAGAGAAAAAATTAAAAGCTGCAGCGATGGATGTTTTTGCGACAGAGCCTTTAAAAGAAAAGACTTCGCTTCATGGAGTAGGTGAACTTTTATTAACACCTCACCTTGGGGGAAGTACTGAAGAGGCTCAATTTAGAGTAGGAGAGATGGCGGTGCACCAATTAAAAGAGTTCTTTATTAATAAGAACCTTTTGAATGAGGTAAAAGCTTAGTTTCTTTATATCTGAGAAAAACTCTTCGTTCCCAAATAATCTAGAGAG
>Ga0114957_1000674_pt1 | contig 42290 bp, 33 predicted proteins | sample BantaG_FD_87175 | JGI IMG/M metagenome (GOLD analysis project Ga0114957, IMG submission 87175) | Marine algal microbial communities from Bantry Bay, Ireland - BantryBay_4 metaG | ecosystem: Host-associated > Algae > Red algae > Unclassified | place: Bantry Bay, Ireland | collected 2014-11-21
CACACGACAGTGGGATGCCCGATAGCTTGTGCGACTGCATTGGCGCGGGCCGAAGTGAACGCGGAGTCCTGCATAGCCCGACCCCAGCCATAGCTTTTTTCAGCGGAGGATGGGGGCACTCCCTGAAGAGAATTATGAATGATGAATTGTGAATTATGAATGCGGCGGTAAAGCGTTCGGAAGAGAATTATGAATGATGAATTATGAATGTGGCGCTAAATTGTTCAAGAACAAATATTAATGTTCAGCGGCAACTACGGTACCTATGCGGTTGACAAAAAAAAAAGAAGGATGAAAAAAATCAATTAGGAGAAGGGAACCCAATATGCCGTAAGGGCGCATCCTGAATAGCGTTCACAATTTACCATTCACAATTCACCATTAATTTAGGCCAAGCTTGGCTTATCCTTATCTGGCATCTTACACGCTTCATCAGCTGTCTTACCACAGACGTTGCAATCTCCAAACTTGTTCTTAATCATCGGGTTGTTGGTTGCGCAGGTACCCCTAAAATCTTCGCCTTTGACCACGCCGCGTAGGTTGATCAGCACGAATGAAATACCAAAGACAAAAAATATAATACCAAGAACATATAAAAATTCCATAATCAAATGTATTTGCTTGTGTAACGTTTTTCGATAGAATTCAGTTTACCTTTGGCCCATAAAATCTATCTAAAATGAATGACAAAGATACTAAAATTCAAGCTTTTGGGAGACTGCTCGATATCATGGATGAATTACGTGAAAAGTGTCCATGGGATCGGAAACAGACCTTTGAGAGTCTGAGCAATCTGACGATCGAAGAAACGTATGAATTGACGGATGCCATCTTGGAGAAGGACTACGATGAACTGAAAGGGGAGATCGGAGATGTGATGTTGCATCTGGTTTTTTACTCGAAGATCGCTGAGGAGAAGGGGCTTTTTGATGTAGCAGATACTATTAATTTTTGTTGTGAGAAACTGATCCATCGGCATCCTCATATATATGGTGATACTAAGGTGGCAGATGCGGATGAAGTGAAGAAGAATTGGGAACAGCTGAAAAAAGCTGAAGGTAAAAAGTCGGTGCTATCAGGAGTGCCTAAGTCCCTGCCAGCGCTAATCAAGGCGTATCGTATGCAGGATAAGACAGCTCAAGTGGGGTTTGAATGGAAGAATATCGACCAGGTTTGGGAGAAAGTGCAGGAGGAAGTAGGGGAGCTGCATGAGACCATCTCGGAGGCTGAGAGTCAGGCACGAAAAGAGGATGAGTTCGGAGATGTGTTGTTTTCACTCGTTAACTATGCGAGATTTGCGGGTATTGATCCAGAAACGGCCTTAGCGAGGACGAATCAAAAGTTCAAATCTAGGTTCGAATATATCGAGGAAAAAGCAACTAAATCGCTGGAAGATATGACCTTAGAAGAAATGGATGCACTATGGGATGAGGCTAAAAATAAGTAGTGTCCTTGTGACTACCTTATATACGGCAAAAGAAAGCTATAAATATTGAGAAATAGGGAAATTAGATATATCTTTGCAGCCGCTGTAACTGATCTCAGTGATTACTAACGGTTAAACTTAAAAAAATGGCTGAATACTTATCAAAAGAAAAAAGAGAGGAAATCTTCGCTGAATACGGAGGTGATGCAAAAAATACAGGATCTATCGAAGGTCAAATAGCTGTATTGACATTTAGAATCACATGTCTCTCTGACCACCTACGTGAAAATAAGAAAGATTTTTCATGTAAAAGAGCGTTACTTACTATGGTAGGTAAGCGTAAAAGACTTCTACAATATCTTGGTAAAAAAGATATTACACTATACAGAAGCCTTATTGAAAAGCTTGGAATCAGAAAGTAAAGTAAGGGTTTATCAAATAATGTAAACCTTTAGTTTCTACGTTTACGTATTTTATTTACATCAGACTTTACCAAGAGTCAAATCATTCATCTAGGAGGCCGCTATGTCATCTAGATGAATGTTTTGATTTATGACATAAGTAAAAATCCTTCGGGTGAAAACGTTCATCGGCGAAGGTGCGAATATATTAGATAATCAAAATTTAAATCGAAAACCGTATGGGTCAAAAGATTCCAACAACTACCTCTTTCAACCTACCTGATGGAAGAGAGGTTACACTCGAGACAGGTAAGCTAGCAGAACAGGCACACGGAGCAGTAGTAGTAAGAATGGGTAATACCATGCTTTTTGCTTCAGTAGTGAGTTCTCACGAACCTAAGCCAGGTCAATCCTTCTTTCCACTATCCGTAGATTACCAAGAGAAATTTGCCGCAGCTGGTAAGATTCCAGGTAACTTCTTCAGGCGTGAAGCAAGACTTTCGGAGCACGAAATCTTAACTTCTAGATTGGTTGATAGAGCGATCAGACCTTTATTTCCAGACGGTTATATGCACGAAACACAGGTGATCATTAACTTGATCTCTGCTGACTTGGATGTGATGCCAGATGCATTAGCTGCATTGGCTGCTTCTTCAGCATTGGCTGTTTCCAATATTCAATTTGCGGGCCCTATCTCAGAGGTAAGGGTAGCACGCATCAAGGGCGAATTTAAAATCAATCCAGGAAGAGCAGAATTGGCAGATGCTGATCTAGATATCATCCTTGCCGCTACACTTGACAATGTCATGATGGTAGAGGGAGAGATGAGCGAGGTGTCAGAATCGGATCTCGTAGATGCGATCAAGTATGGTCACGAGGCGATCAAGGTGCAGTGTCAAGCACAGTTGGATCTAGCTGCAAAAGTAGGCGAAAAGGCTACGGTAAAGCGTGTGATCGAACCAGCTCCTGAAAATGAAGAAGCAAAAGCATGGGTGAAGGCATTCGCTCAAGATAAGCTATATAAGGTATGCAAAGGTGCATTGAGCAAGTTTGAAAGAAAGGATCAGTTCAAGGCGGTGAAGGAAGAGATGAAGGCGAAGTTGGCTGAAGAGAAAGACGAGGAGCACTTGGCTGAGAATATGGACTTCTACAAGAAGTACCTAGGCAAACTACAGAAAGAGGTGATCCGTGAAATGGTCATGTCCGAAAACGTGAGATTGGATGGTCGTAAATTGGACGAGGTTAGAAGTATCTGGTCGGAGGTGAATTACTTACCTTCTGCGCACGGATCTGCTATCTTCACAAGAGGGGAGACGCAGGCATTGACTTCTATGACTTTGGGTACCAAGACTGATCAGATGATGATCGATACGGCTTTGGATAACCATTATGAGCCTTTCATCTTGCATTATAATTTCCCTGCATTGTCTGTAGGTGAGGTGAAGATGATGAGAGGTCCTGGACGTCGTGAAGTAGGTCACGCTAACTTGGCTGCACGTTCTATCAAGAAGGTGATGCCAGCAGAATATCCTTATACAGTAAGAATAGTTTCAGATATCTTAGAATCAAATGGTTCTTCTTCGATGGCTACGGTTTGTGCAGGTTCTTTAGCGCTGATGGATGCTGGGGTACCTGTGAAAGGGGGTGTTTCAGGGATCGCGATGGGTATGATTTCTGATGGAGAGCGTTTCTCTATCCTGTCTGATATCCTTGGAGATGAGGATGCAGTCGGAGATATGGATTTCAAGATCACAGGTACTAAAAATGGTATTGTTGCTTGCCAGATGGATATCAAGGTAGATGGATTGGCGTACGATATATTACAAAAAGCATTGGATCAAGCGAAGATTGGAAGATTGCACATTTTGGATGAGATGAACAAGACGATCGAGGTAGCCAATGATGATTATAAGCCACACGCACCAAGAATGGTCGAGCTCAAGATTGCTAAGAAGTTTATCGGAGCAGTGATCGGACCTGGAGGTAAAGTTATCCAAGAGATGCAAAGAGAAACTAATACTGTCATCAATATCGAAGAGGTAGGTGATGAGGGTGTTGTAACTATCTCTAGTTCTAATAAGGACGATATCGACGCAGCTTTGGCTACAATCAAGAAGATCACGTACCAACCAGAAGTAGGAGATGTATACGATGCGAAAGTAGCATCTGTACAGACTTACGGTGTATTCGTTGATTTCATGGGACAGAGTGGATTACTTCACGTTTCTGAGATTTCTCATAATCGTGTTGATGATGTGTCAAAGGTATTTACAGAAGGTGATGACGTGAAGGTCAAATTGGTCGGCATCGATAAGAAGACTGGTAAGTACAGATTGTCAGCAAAAGCATTGTTGGCAAAAGACGGTACACCAGCATAACTAATACTGATTTGTTTGAGAGTGTCGCATTAGATTTCGAATAGAATTTTTTAAGATCAGGGAGAAAAACGCAGGGATAGCTTTAGCTATCGCGAGTATTTTTAACGAAGAGATTGATAAATTCTATCGAAAGATAAGGGACATATTCAGACAGAATCGGTATAAAACAGGAATATCAAAGCAATTTATACGGAAGTGCAGCTCTATTCATGTGGGGCTGCTCTTTTTTTGTTTGAGGATGTTAGGGGCCATTTTGCACCCCATACATTGGGCGCACAACCGCGTCGTACGCTACTACATCCATTGCTGGCGCGCTGCAGAGACGTTGCAGAGCAACGTCTCTGCAGGCCAACCCGCATGGATATAACGCTGCCACCGCTTGTCCGAGACGAGCTCGCTATCGCATCACGATGTAAATTCGAATAGGAAGATAAATGGGTAAATAAAATTAATGAATGGCTTCCTAAAAAGAATATAGAAATGATAATCAGAACGTTATGATAAGCAAACATGATAGGTTGTCTGTCGTGCCTTCAGCACTAAAATCAAAGAACCTTACTAGATAGGACTTAAGTCCTATCCAATAATCTGTCGTGCTTTCAGCACTGTTTAAAATAATAATTTTTCTTTTTAACCTTGAATAGCCTGCATTTTTTTCTGGGACTACTAAACGAATATATTTAGTAAATGTCAAGTGCTGAAAGCACGGCAGATTGTAGCGATGGGTGAAGCCCATCGTAATAGTGACAGAATTTTGAAGTCCTGAAAGGACGACAGATAAAGTGAATACTACCTTGTTATGATGAAAATTATTTTAGGAGATTTTCTGCCGTCTCCAGCAAAGAAGACGGGGTAAGCTTTTCAAGAGTATCTAGTATGAACCAAATATTATATTTTTCAACTCCTTTTATTTAAAAATTCCTCGTGGAAAAGCGGGGTAGGAATGGGATTGAAAGGATAGAAATTAGAATGAAAAGGGTGGTGGTTGAAAACTGCGGTGCCTGAAACACCTTAAAGTCGACTACGATATCTTTGTTGTTTAATCCATTATAGAGCAGCTTTTCTTAGGTCTCTTGAGCACGATATAGTAGATAAACTTGTCCCGATTCCTCGGGAGGTTCCTGAGGTGGTTTCGCCAGCGATAGAGTTGCTTGCATCACAACATGCGATAATTCAGATTAGAGTATTAACATCCTCTTTGGAATTAGCTCAATTCAAATGACAAAGAAATAAAGAAGTCACTCACCTGACTAAACCTTTATTAAACGGTAGGTATTCTTGAGGTAAAAGCTAAAAAAGCGTTAAAAGGATAAAATTAACTGCCTAAAAGAAACTTTTGTTTTATGGACATTGTATTGATACTACACCGACAATACATTAAATATTTGAGAATGTCAAGTAGGTTCGGTTTTTGCAGAAACTATAATACAGATTATAACGTATTTATAGAAAATAACTCATAAACATTAGTTCATATGCGGCAGTTGAAGATTACAAACAAGATAACGTCAAGAGAAAGTCTAGCTCTGGACAAATATCTTAATGACATTGGGAAGATCTCAATGCTCAATGCAGACGAGGAGGCAGAGATGGCACGTCGTATAAAAGCGGGAGATCCCGATGCGCTCGAAAGACTGACCGAGGCTAATCTTCGTTTTGTTGTTTCAGTGGCAAAGCAATATCAGAATCAAGGTTTGAGCCTGAGTGATTTAATCAACGAAGGTAATGTTGGTCTGATGAAGGCTGCTACTAGATTTGATGAGACAAAGGGTTTTAAATTCATTTCATATGCAGTTTGGTGGATTCGCCAAGCGATCTTACAAGCTATTGTTGAATATTCTCGTATCGTAAGACTTCCGCTAAATAAGGTCGGATCATACAACAAGGTTAATGAAGCTTTTCTTGGTTTCGTTCAACGTTTTGAGAGAGAACCATCTCATGAAGAGTTGGGTGAGTTGTTAGATATGACTGGAAAGGAAGTATCTACTATGATTAAAGGTAATAGCCGACATCTATCCGTGGATGCACCTATTAGCGGCGAAGATGGAGATTCGACGATGTTGGATTTGATTTCACAAGGTGAAGAGGGTAGTCCAGACCTCAAATTGATGGAACAGTCACTAAAGGATGAAGTTGATCATGGCTTAGCGATTCTATCTGAAAGAGAGGTCAATGTGATCAGTTCTTACTATGGATTGAAGGGACACAAGTCTTTAACACTTGAGGAAATAGGCGAAATGTACGGGCTCACAAGAGAGCGTGTAAGACAGATAAAGGAGAGAGCTATCCGTAGATTGAGAAAATCGTACAACAGCAAACAATTGAAATCATACTTGGGGTAACCAAGCATATAAATAATAAATGTTATAGAAGACTGGAATTTATGTTCCAGTCTTTTTTTTATTTCTACCAATTAAGTATAATTTGGGAAAAATTGAGCACTCAAGAGAATGGATTTCAACCCCTTTAAGATATTAGAGTACTTCACCTTCGGGAAAAGTAGACTAGAGAAAGAGAAAGAAGAATTGAATGATGAGGTAAACGCATTGTCTGGGAACCTCATTCCTTATACCAAGGCGGATTCAGATTTATTGTCCTTTGCGTGTATAGAGAAATCAAATAGAGGCGATACACTCAAAGGAATATTCGTTTCTATCTATGATGAGCCAATGGTAGCCTTTGTAGCTAAAGAGTTTAAAAGCAATAAGCTCAAGCGACTGATGGCTGTCAACACTGCCAACCACAAATTATTATATATCAAGACGCCTAAGTCCGTCCAAGTATTTTTTAATGATCAACAGATTGGTTTCCTGACCGATGACTATAAGTTTTATGGCATGAAGAAGCGATTGGTAGGCCGTGTCAATAATGGAGGGAAAGGTAGCTATTCGAGCGTTATTTATAAAGATAAAGAATTGGGTATTATTAATGATTTAGCATTTGACTCACCTTTTCCAAAAAGAGTGTTTGATATCATTAACGATAAATTAACCGCTGAGGGTGAAATTATTTTGATCTCCATGTCGTTTTACTTTTTAGTAGATAAATTCTCCAAATCATGAATCTAAAACTAATTTTTGCACTTTTTTTCGGATTATTTTGCTTTCATGTCCAAGCGCAAGCGGATGAGCCTCAGATTGAAACAGAACCTCAAATCCAAATTGATCAATTTGATCAATTATCAGATCTTTTTGAAGGATTTGATTTTGGAGATATGGGAGGGGGTATGTTCATGGATACGATGATGATTAGGCAGTTTGGAGGTAGTGATTTTCAGAGCGGAGACATGGATCAGATGATGCAACAAATGATGGAAATGATGCAAATGCAGATGTCTCAGTTTGATTTTGAATCTATGGACTTAAATCAACTTTTCGATGAATTTGATCTCGATAATCTACAACCATACTCATCCGATCCTGATCAGATTACTCCAGGAGATCAAAATGATACGGATAAGCTGAATACAAAGAAGAAGATCAAGACCTACAAGCTTTAGCGTGAGCTTTTAGACATAATAGACGCATATTTCATCAATAATTGATTGAAATTCAGTCATTTGTATTTAAATCGTATTTTGCATATAAATAATGGCAACCATTTTATTAAATTGCGGTTTAAATTTAAACAAACCATTAGCAGAATGAGTGTATTCGATCAAGCAAGGGTTATCATCTACCGTATCAATAAGAAGGGATTAGAGATTTTCTTAGAACTAGATGAGAGTAATATAACTCCAAAGTATAAGGTGCCTCAGACGCTATTAAAGTATCCATCTTCCAAGGAATTTCAAGATAAAATGATTGAGTTGGACCCTATACAAAACCAAGATGGTTCTGTTGAGCAGATATGTGCTGTCGAAGCGGACTGGCACGAGATCCCTTCTGTGAAAGCGATCATCAAGCAAGATCTTCGCATCGTTAAAAGTGCGGTTAAAAATACCATTCCAAATATAGATAAGTGTGGTTATGTCGAGATCAAAGACATTATCAAGAAGGCACTTCCTCACGAGTATGCAGCATTGAAAGAGCTCAAAGATGTACTATTAGAAAAAAATCAGTCTAAGTATATTTAGAGTTAAGCCTATCTAAGATTTTTCAAGTTTTTAAATTTATTTGTTTTGGGTCCATCTCTGCCTGAGCTGGAACACAACGCCGCCCGCATAGGCAGAGACCAGGCTATGCATGACTACACATTCGTTTCGGTCCCTATATTACGTACCTCCACATAGCGACTGGCTCTGTAAGAGAGCCATCATTCCTATCCTTCGTACAAATTTCTCGGATTGATGTCATTTGACATTATGGTTGATGATTTTAACGCATAAGGTAAGAGCCAATTTTCTCAAACTTTGCATAAAGTTAAGACCACATCCCAGCCTTTTGTTTTATATTAATTGAAAGGTGTAAGTTTTGTATGATTTTGGTGTTGAAATAATTTCGTTGTATGCCAATCAAAATTAAAGAATTATCTTACTCAAAATAAAGATAAAAACCAGACACATGAATAAGTTAGACTTAGATGAAGTAAAGAAATACGTTGAAGATAACATAAGTGACTTTCATAATAAAAGAGTTGAGAAATTAGGGAGCTTGAAGCTGAAAACTATTTTAAGAAAGAAAAATCCCTATTTATTCAAGGCAAAAAATATACTAACAGCTCAGGAATTAATTCAAGCTATTGTGGATGCTTATATTTCCTCTAGTGAAGAAGGCATATTTGGAAATTGGCTAGAAGGCCTAGCTATATTCGTTAACAATAGAGTCTACAATGGAAAAAAATCTGGTGTCCCAGGAGTTGATCTTGAATTTGAAAAGAATAAAATAAGGTATATAGTATCGATTAAATCTGGGCCAGATTGGGGAAATGATAGTCAAATAAAAAAGATGGTTGATAATTTCAATACTGCTCGAAAAATACTGCGAACTTCTGGATCTAGAATTAATGTTCTAGCTGTAAACGGCTGTTGCTATGGTAGAACTACACCGAATAATAATTACAAAGAAAAGGGAGATTATTACAAGTTTTGCGGACAGGTTTTTTGGGAATTTATATCTGGGAATGATCAATTGTACAAGGAGATTATTGAACCTCTAGGTTACTTAGCTCAAGAAAAGAATGATGAATATGCAAAATCATATGCAAAAAAAATAAACATCTTTACTAAAGAATTAGCCAATGACTTTTTCAAAGAAACTGGTGAAATAGATTGGAATAAACTTCTAGAATTTAACTCAAAAGGAACTATTAAGAAATAACTATCTTCTTACAATCCTTTATTTGAAAAACATGTGCATTATGGCACGACCAATAGCTTATCCTTATGTTTTTGGATTAAATCTTCGAACTCCTTCCTCCATTCAGTATCACTAGTTCGATTATACCTTGAATACCTAAAGTCATTAATCTTATGAATTTCTTCTCCATTCATAAGTTTCAATATATGCCTTCCAATAGCGTAGCCTAAGCCTACAGGAACGGCATTTCCTATCTGCTTGTACTTATCCAAAATACTGCCTTCAATTTCCCATCTATTCGGAAATTCTTGAAGTCGTTTGTATTCTGCAACACTAAGTGGTCGATTCTTATCTGGATGAGACAAATCAGTTGCTGGCATTGCTGGATGAGTCACTAATGTTGGACTGGGTTTATTCCAAGCTAACCTTCTAAAGAAGCCTGTCTTACCTCCCCCAGAATAGAAAGACTTACCCATTGCCTCTTTTTGTAATTCGATGGGCAGCGACTTCCAATTTTCGCCAGCATTAAGCAAGCGATAATATTTTAGTCTCTTTTCTGGAAACTTAATGAATTCTTGATCATCGTCTTTAAGTCCTTTAACTGCTTGCTTAAACGTCGTCCATTTTTTTAATCCATGTCTTCCGTCTTCCGAGTGTGTCGGCTCCAAAAATGGTGCTTTTCTGCCATCTCTTGAACAGATAATAACAACACGTTCTCTTTTCTGTGGAGTGCCAAAATTCGCAGCATTATAAAGATTAAATGATACAGCATATCCCGCTTTCTCTAGCCTTGATGTAATCTCATTTAGTGCACCTCCAGGGAGTTCTTCCGCAGTTAATGGATCATTCTTTTCTCCTCTCAAACTATGAGGTCGATGCTTCAATGCCGCAGAAAGTAGGCCTCTCACATTTTCAATTACAGCATACTTTGGAGCAAGTGCAATTACCATGTCTATGAACGAAAGAAAAACATTTCCTCTTTCATCTTCAAAAGCCTTTCTCTTCCCTGCAGTACTAAACGCCTGACAAGGTGGGCCACCCACAACCAAATCAATATCTTCTTTCTCATCTAGTCCCGAAATTGATCTAACAGCCTCTGGACTGAACTCCCTCATATCGCCGACTAATGCAATTTCTGGCTTGTTTTTAACAATTGTTTTTCGGCATGCATTATCAATTTCACTAGCAAACAAAGTTTGAAATCCGGCCTTTTCTAAACCTAAATCCATTCCCATTGCTCCACTAAAAAAACTAAGAGCAATTGGTTTATTTTCTCTTTTAACCTTTCCTAAACCATAGAACAACTGATCTTCAGCGACTCCTGTGCTAGTAGAACTAAAATAGTCCTTCATCGCATAATCCGAGATTACCCATGTCCGGCCAACTTTATTGGCTTGAATTTTCCCATCTCGGCAAAGATTTCTAACTTGTTGGGGTGTCAGTTCTAACTTTGAAGAGGCTTCTTTAATACTTAGCATGTAATTTCATAATGTTTCGTCAGCGAAAGTATAACAAGTACCTAAAACAAACAAATATACTATTGAAAAACGGTGTAAACAATAAATACTACGAAGGACTACTACTAGTCTTTCGTCTATTCTCATCGTCTAAAAAGTAATTTTAGAATTTTAACTGAAATCCTTGCGAAGATAAAGCGAATATCCAACCACTGAAATTTGTAAGTTGTGATCAGATCTAATGAAATATCGGGTTTGATGGTTCCCACCTTGCGTCAGTAAGCACTAAAATAACCCTCAAAACTAAATTATTTAAATATGATTCCTATTATTGTTGGCATTGGCGTTTTCTTTATGATACTGGAACGTATCATTCCAGATCAAAAACTACCACATGTAAAAGGATGGTGGACGAGAGTTATTATTATTAATATCCTACAATTAGGGATTGTTGTTTTAGGGATGTACACATGGGATATATGGTTGAAAAAGGTCTCTTTATTTTCCATGTCTGACCAACTTAATCCGTTAGTGGGTGGTTTACTAGGTTATTTCATTGTTACATTTGTATTTTATTGGTGGCATAGATGGAGACACGATGTCAATTTTTTGTGGCTAGCATTCCATCAAGTACATCATAGTCCTCAAAGGATAGAGACCATTACTTCTTTTTATAAACATCCAGCAGAAATCTTTTTAAATTCTATACTCATAGGAGCTATCAATTTTTTACTCTTAGGTCTATCTCTCGAATCTGCGGCCATCTGTATCTTGTTAAGCTCGATAGGAGAATATGTTTATCATATGAACGTGAAGACACCATATTGGATGGGTTTTATTTTTCAAAGACCTGAAATGCATCGCATTCATCATCAAAGATCTAAGCACTACAATAATTTTTCCGACTTACCGATTTGGGATATGCTGTTTGGTACATTTGAGAATCCCAAAGAGAGAGACATGGTCTGCGGCTTCAAACCAGAACGTGAAAGCCAGTTAAAGGAAATGTTGAGTTTTAAAAACGTCAATGATCCGTATAACCCGAAATAAATGATGCGTAATAATTTATATGGATTCGTAGTCTTTATAGGACTCCTCCAAACTATTGGATTCTTATCCAAAATAGAGATTATTAGAAGTATAGGTGTAGTTATTTGTGCCTCTCCATTGCCTATCGTATTCACAGAAGTTAAGGGAATAGAAACCTTTGCCAGTGATTTTTACTTTCGATGGAACAAAGACAATTCTTCAAAAGAAGAAATATTGATGACCCCTTATTTATACTCAAAATTAAAAGGGCCGTACAATCGAAGAAATATATATGGAGCAGCCATAGCCTATGGTCCTGTATTACCTAAGAAGATTTGGGAACCTATTCTTAACTACGGTCTATGTAATGATATTCTGACTAATGAACTTGATATCCCAATAGACAAGGAAAGTTTTTCTTTATTTATAAAGACTAGAACGGAAGGAAGAAATGATGTGTGGGTACTAAAAACAGAGTGTCCATGAAAACATATTCTCCTTATCAGTTTGCAGTTTTTAGAATCATTCTTGGAAGCTATATCCTAACACATTTTCTTTTCCTTATACCCTATGCTGCGGAAATATGGAGTGCGAGTGGTGTGCTGCCAGATCCTACTTCAAATATTACATATGGATTTTTTCCAAATATTTTAAATTATGTAAGCTCTGCAACTTCAGTGACCATATATGTATGTTTACTTTCTATACTTAGTTTTTGCTTGTTGATAGGATTCCAAAGGCCTATCGTTTCTATACTACTTTGGTACGGTTGGGCGTCCTTGTTTGACAGAAATAATTTGATCAATAACCCTGGAATTCCCTATGTGGGTTGGTTGCTATTGGCTTGTGCAGTTATTCCTAGTGGTGAACCATTATCGATTGGCACTCCTAAGCGAAAGATACCTTGGGAGATGCCTAAGATTTTGTTTTATGGAGCATGGGCTATCATGGCTATTGGATATACCATCAGCGGTTTTGATAAGTTATCATCGCCCAGTTGGCGCAACGGAACGACCATATTTCATTTACTAGAAAATCCTCTAGCTAGAGACTATTGGCTAAGAGATTTGATGGTAAAATCACCTGAGATCTTAATTAAGATTCAAACATGGGGCGTACTTTTCATCGAAATGGCTTTCTTGCCATTGGCTCTTTTCAAGCTAACAAGGAAGTGGATTTGGCTTGCTATGATCATGATGCATCTAGGTATACTGCTCATAGTTGACTTTGCAGATTTGACCATGGGCATGCTTATGATTCATTGGTTTACTTTTGATTCAACTTGGCTAAAACCGAAAGCAAAGCAGAGTGGAATCTTGTTTTTTGATGGTGTCTGCAGTATGTGCAATGGGTTAATCAACTTTTTGATGTCTGAGGACAAGCACGAAGCTTTACAGTATGCCTCTCTACAAGGAGAGACTGCTCAACGTGAGATAGATCCAAAGTTTTTACAAAATATGAATACTATGGTCTACAAGCAGGGCGAAAATGTTTATACAGAATCAACGGGGGTTATTCATGCTTTGGCTTCTATAGGAGGCATATATAAACTTTTGCTGGTATTGAAAGTAGTTCCCAAATTTATTAGAGATAGGGTATATGCCATCATTGCCAAAAATAGGTACAAATGGTTTGGAAAGAAAGAGACTTGTCGTATGCCTACCCCTGAAGAAAAGGATAAACTCTTATCGTAAATTGATCTTAAACATTGCAGATGATAAAAAAAATTGGAATTAGAATATTTAAAGGAGTGCTCATCTTTGTTGGAGTCATCTTGCTTTATTTATTGACAACATTTATATTATCAAAAATTACTGTTAATAAAGAAGCATCTGCATCAAGTAACATCACTATTTATATTTTAACCAATGGAGTACATACAGATATTGTAGTTCCAACTATAACAGATCAGGAAAATTGGTCTTCAAAAATTGATTTCTTACCTTCTAATCTTAATGTAGATGATTATAAATATCTAGCCTTAGGCTGGGGAGATAAGGGTTTTTATCTTGAAACTCCCACATGGGCAGAATTAAAAGTGAGTACTGCTTTAAAGGCCATCGTGGGGCTTAGTGGAACGGCCATTCATGCTAAATACCATAAAACAATGGTAGAAAGTGGAAGCTGTAAGAAAATTGAAATTAGTGAAGCGCAGTATGCCCAGCTTTTGAAATATATTCAAAGTAGTTTTGAAACTACTACTGACGGCAGCTTCATGAAAATAGAGACCAAAGCAAACAAAGGAGAGACTGATGCATTCTATGAAGCAAAGGGGAGATATAATCCACTCAATACCTGTAACTCTTGGGCAAATCGTGGCCTTAAAGCAGCAAATCAAAAAGCTTGTCTGTGGACTGCATTTCAAAGTCCAATTTTTCAAAAGTATGAGTAGATAACGCCAGCTACCATCATCGGGAAGTGCAAATATGTAATTTCTTTTTTTGCATGAGGGATAGGAGAGACTCCGCGATAGCGGAGGTGCGCAGCACGGAAACGAAGTGGACTCTCGGATGAGCCCGGCCGCTAGACCTGCTCTCTTCGCAGGGATAGGGGGCATGCCCAACGTAAAAAAAATCTAACCCGAAAACCCACCCTGAAAACACGCAAATCTATAAGTATTCCATTTTTTGCAATTTGTTAGTTTTCAGAATGTACGCAAGGATAGTTAATTGAATTACTTTCATAAAGGTAGAAGTAGTTATCGGATAAGAATAATCTCACCGGTCCTATGTATAATTGACTTTATTTGGTATCATTAAATCTCAGATAAGATACTATTTCCTCCCATTTGATAGTTTTATTATAAGCGCATGCAGACCTTGTGCAAAACAATCTATATACAGAGTTCCGAAAAACCTCTTCAAACGGCAAGAATGTCGTCATCATAACAAGAAACTAAATATTAATTAAGGTCAGGACAAGCGATTTGCGTTTTTGGATGTCTTCTTGCATTACTAAAAACTATAGTAATACTATAACGTATATAATATTCATTAATATATAATCCACTTGAATAGAATTTCAGTATATCTTTGTTTTTTAGTTCTTTTGCTATTGCAATGCGATGTGAAGCGCAATAGCATTGATAATACAGAACCGTACTTAACGGTTGTAGACAATGAAATTCAAGCTCAAGTAGCAGCTATGACCTTGGATGAAAAACTAGGTCAACTGCTTATTCTCGAAACGGAGCTGAGTCCTATCTGTAACGAGGACAGTATCTATACTTATGTTCGAGAAAATCTTATCAGTGGTGCATTGTTGTATAACACAGATGCTATTCAATATATGCGGATTATTGATAATTGCATTGCTCTGAATGATACCCGATTTTTGCACGGTACGCGAGAGAATGTAAGCATCTGTAATCAGTTTAGCAATACGGTTCATTTTCCTAGTCTAGCAGCAATGAATGCATGTAGCAACGATAGTCTGATCGAGGAAGCATGGCATATTTACAATATGCAATTAGATGCTTTCAATTTTGATTTTGCCATTGGACCCAATATTACGTCTGGTACGGTAGACACTAAATTCGATGCGAATAATTTTTGCTCTCATCCGGCCAAGCTAGAAATGCAAGCAAGGGATTTCTCAAATAGATTTAAGACTAGGGGTATTTTTCGTGTAGCCAATCAGCTCAACCAATTTATAGATATCAACAAGGATACGCTAGGGTCTCATTCAGATTTAGCACTCCTTGATGCATTGAAGGATGTTGGGTATTCAGGATTGATGGTGGGGCCAGATTTTTTCGCAGACTCAAATTTTACTGACTTACCTTTTGAATTTCTCAAATCTCATTTAGACCTTCAGTATAGTTACAATGGTCTGCTCATGGCTAGTCTTGAAGCTAATAGTATGCGAAAGCTGATACATACTGGCATAGATCTTATTCTGGTAAAGGATGTACGAAAGCAAACTGCCAAGCTTAAAGATTTGTATGAGCGTGGGTTTTTGACGGATGCAACCTTGAATGAAAAAGTAGCAAGAATACTCAAGACCAAAGATTGGATCAATGAAGCTAAAGGTGATTACAACATGGACGTTGAGGCTGCTAATTTTTTAACACATTATGAAGAGTATGATTTTCTAGTAAGATCGCTTCAAGAAGCTTCAGTTGTTTTAACCCATAATCACAAATCACTCGTCCCTTTTAAGCAAATAAAAAAACATAAATACACTATCCACAATTTAGGAAAGTTTAAAGCGGATGTTTTCAATGCAACATTTAGAAAGTTTGCAGATGCACAAGTTTTCCAGCGATACGATCACGTGAATGGAGTATTGGATTTGTCTAGTCTTAGCGAAGATATCGGGACCACTAATATATACCTCTATGATGGCTCGGTGTTGACGGAGGCAGAACGAACAGAACTTACTGATAAGCTAAATGGCCAGCAAAATGTAAATTCTTTAATTGTGAATTTCGGTGACCCAAGGTATTTGGCGCCTTTTGCTAAGCATATCTCATCCATGCATAGCTATGATCTAGATCAATATGCGCAATCAGCAGCTGCACAATTATCATTTGGTGCCTTTAACGCTAGCGCTAGACTTGATGTAGCGGTGAATGATTTCATCATCCCATCAAAGGCGTACAACATCCGTAAAATAAGATTGAAGTTTGCCGACCCTAGAGAAGTGGGAATTGACCCTACAGATTTAGTTGGTATCGACGCTATTGCTAATACAGCTATCTCCAAAGAAGCGATACCTGGTTGCCAAGTTTTGGTAGCTAAGGATGGAAATATCATATACTCTAAAGGCTTTGGCTATCAGACTTACGATAAAATAAACCAAATAAATACAGCCAATCTATATGACTTGGCAAGTATAAGCAAGATTGCGGGTACGACCTTAGCCACGATGAAGCTTGTAGAAGATGAGAAGCTAAATCTTACAGATCGGTTGAGGAATCTATTGGATTTTAGAAGTAGATCAAGTATTCGTAATATAAAAATTAAAGATTTGCTCTTGCATAGATCGAACTTGCAGCCTAATATGCCCATCTCTGATTTTGTAGAGGTAGATGATAGCACATCATTTCAGACTTGCAATGACAAATTTTGTTATACCAAAACTGCGAAGCACTCTCAGACCGTAGCTAAAGATTTCTTTGTCAATCAAACCCAAATTGATACGCTATGGGACAAGGTTTATGGGCTCAAACCATACAAGAAATCAAAGTACAGATATAGCGATGTTAATTTTAATCTACTCCATAAGGTAATTGAAAATAAAGGCAATCAGAAGCTAGATAATTATCTATATAACAAGTTTTATGATAAAATCGGGCTTAGAAATTTGGGCTACAAGCCTACAGAAAAGCATCCGATCGCTGACATAGTGCCTACAGCTTTTGATAAGAAATGGCGTAAGCAAGTTGTACATGGTTATGTCCATGATGAGGCAGCAGCCTTGCAGGGCGGTGTAGCGGGTTCTGCTGGACTTTTTAGCAACGCAGAAGACTTGGCCTCTTTGTTCCAAATGCTGCTCAATGGCGGTCGCTATGGAGGAGAGCGGTTTTTACAGGATGGTACAATAAGTGATTTTATTACACCACCTTATTACAGCAGACGGGGCTATGGATTCGATAAGCCAAGAGGTAAATATACCGAGTCATGTAGTTCAAAGGCAAGTAAATTATCCTATGGACATTCAGGATTCACGGGTACCTGTGTATGGGTCGATCCACAGACTGATTTAGTATATATCTTTTTATCTAACAGAATCTACCCGTCAGCCGAAAATCGAAAGTTATATAAAGAAAAGTATAGAGGCCGTATTCATACGGTTATTTATAACGCTTTGGATAGCTACAAGTGGGAGACACCGGATCCATACCAGCCAACCTTAGTAAAACCAATCCAATCTTAGAAGGAGTTTCTATTTAATAAATTCAGCTCGATCAGGATAATCCGTTATAATACCATCCACTCCATTTTCTATCATCTTCTCCATATCCTTTATTTCGTTTACAGTCCATGGGATAAGTCTCATCTCCTTATCGTGCACCTTGGCTGCTAATTTTTTGGTAACGAATTTATAATATGGACTGTAAATATCCGGAGTAAAACTGAGCTTATTCATATTCTTTTCGAAGCCGTGCAAATTTTCTATAAGATAAGCCTGCATGATCTTAGGATCTTGCTTATGTACCTCTTCCAAAATATTTACATCAAAGGATTGAAGATTGCATCGTGCCTCAATACCTAACTCATATAACTCAGCCAAGATCAGTTTTACATAAACTTCAGGTCGAGGTGTATAGTCATCGTACCAGGCTGCTTTGCTCTTGATTTCGATATCATAAAATGGGAGTGATATACCATGATCTTTACAATGCTGATCTACTTCACTCACCATATCTATCAAAGAAGGTTTATAGGCAGGCAATTTCTCTTGATTTGGAAATTTAGGATTCCCTCGTCGACCACAATCAAAGGTTTTAATCTCTAAATAATCTAAGTCTAAAATCTTAAGCTGTTTCTCTTCAGCCTCAGTTATAGCTCGCCCGTCAGGATGACTGCAAATATTAGCCTCAATCCAAGGATCATGAGAAACGATGACTTTATTATCTTTTGAGACAACCACATCTAACTCTAAAATTTGGACATATTCCAGTGCTTTTATAAAAGCTGGGATCGTGTTTTCAGGCATCAATCCTCGACACCCACGATGCCCTTGAAACTTGACAGTGCTATTTTTATTCATGATTACTTTCTTGTTAAAGCTGCAACTGCAACACATCAAAATAAGGAAATATACAAATAAGGATTTGAAGAGGTACATTGCCACAAAAGTAAATAATTTCCTTAGTTTAGCATACAATCCAATATCTTGATTAGAATATTTACATCCTTTTTCATTGTTTTACTTACAGCATGTATGTCAGTTGAAGATACTAGTACAAGAGAAAATTTCTTCAATAAGAAAAATGAAATAGAGTACTTGTTGAGCTCTTTAGGTATGGCGAACTCTGAATACAAACTGCGAATGGAGGCTTTCAAGCAAGAGCAAGTGTTGAATGTATACCTGAAAGATGAAAATACAGATTGGACTCTTGCTCGTACCTATCCTTTCTGTGAATTCTCAGGTGAGCTTGGACCTAAAATTAGAGAAGGTGATCGTCAAATACCAGAAGGTATATACAAGGTTACAGTCTTTAATCCAAAGAGTAAATTCTACCTTTCATTAGGCCTTGATTATCCAAATAAAAGAGATCTGCTTTTGGCTGATCCAAACGATCCAGGCTCGGATATCTACATTCATGGCGGCTGTCAGACTGAAGGCTGCATCCCCATTACTGATGAGAAAATAGCTGAGCTGTATCTCTTAGCAAAAAGTGCTTCATCAGGCGTAGAAGTAGCCATCTTACCCTTTGAGCAGACTATGCCAAATTTAGAAAAGTATTATCAGTCTCATCCTCAGTGGAAATTTTTCTGGGAAAAGTTATTTACGGATGTAAGAGGTCTTAGAAACTAGGGCAGCTTTTCGATTATAGAAATAACTGGATCAAGCAAAATAAAAAAGCTCAGTAGGCGAATGCCTACTGAGCTTTTTTTATTAATTAAGTAGCGTAGTATTAGATATCCTTATTATCAGGAGTAGTCTTTCTATTTCTCTTCTTTCTAAGCTTTTCTATTTCCTTATCGATTTTACGATCCACTTTATCTACTTCTTTATCGATCTTTTCTTCGAGCTGTTCCTTCAGTTTGATGCCCCAATCAGAGATATCTAGATCTTCTAAAACCTCCTCTTCTGAATTATCTTTCTCTTCATCTGTAGCTTCATCTTCTTCATCAAAGTAGTCATCTTCATCACTTGAGCCTTCTTCATCTTCATAGTCTTCAACCTCAGAGTCATATTCATCTTCGATTTCTTCATCAAAGTCTTCATCGATCTCCGTTTCGTAATCGACCGGTTCTGCTTTGGGCTCTTCATCGATTTCTTCTTCCTCATCACCATCCCCAAAGGTATCTTTGAAAAAATCGTCAATTTCATCACCTTCCTCTACTTCTTCTTCTACTTCTTCCTCTTCCTCTTCTTCGTCATCGATATCGACGACATCTATTTCTTCTTCATCTATCTCAGGAAAGTCAACATCAGAGCTGCCATTTATAGCTGCAGTTTCTGTTTTTGTAGCTTCACGATATTGTTCTTTTTTAGCATCCCACAAGAATGGACGGGGGTATTTTTGATTTTCATGCTTTGCATCATGTTCACCAGGATATTCGCAGCCTTTAATCCCGCATGATGGGGCTATCGCCGCATGGTGTAAGACCTTATTAATAGTCAAAAAAGAGACTGTTTCTTTTATCAAAAGAAATCCAGTAGAGGCTTCAGAATGCTTTATGAATCCTATACTAAGCAGAGCTATCAGTGCAATTAATATCTTTTTCATATCTAAGTGATTTTTAATTATTATTGTATGTCTGTATAACGGTTTACTCGGCAATAAGGTAAACGTGCCTAAGGTTAAGAATATTTAAAGCTTTAATACCAAAATGTTAAATTCTTCATTAATGTAGTGAAAACAGGCCTTTTAGAAGTCATATTCTACCCTCAAGGTCAAATTTTGGGGTGCCTCGATGATCGCAGGACGCAAACTATATTCTTTATTGAATATATTTCTCCAAAGAAGACTGAATTTGAGCGACTCTATCGGCCTATAACTAGCACGTACATTCCAAATAGCAAAACCAGTATTATTCTCTGTTCGATAGTCTGCTAGTCCAGGGATGAAAAATTCAAGTACCCGATCTATCGCTTCCATTCGAGAATAATAAAAACCAGCAATTCCGAAATTGAATTTCTCAAAGTCGGTTGCGAGATCAAATTTAGCAGTGTGCTGAAATCGGTACTTCAATATATTATTTTCTGAGGTACTGCTGTTCATTTCCTGTTCCCCAAATTCCTTAAACTTCGGATCGATATAAGTATAGCCTAACAAAGCATTGATCGGGAGTCCAGAAAATATTTCTCCACTTCCTGCTATATTAAAATCTACACCTCGGATGATCGTATTACCCACATTTTGGGATCGGAAGCCAATGGCAAAAACATCACTAAAGGTGAACTCCATCATATCCTCATATTCGGTTTGAAAAAGAGCAATATCTACAAGTCCCTTAAATTCATTTATTTTTATACCCTGTTTTAGACCGATTTCAGCAGACCATCCCGTTTCTGATTGCAAGTCCAAATTAGGAGAAATTCTAAAACCCACTTGGGTACTTATATATTTTTCCGCAATAGTTGGAAAACGATATCCTTGCCCAAAGCTAGCTCGCAAATAAGAAAACTTACCTACCTGATAGTTTGCGCCAAATCTAAAAACAGGTTTAGACTCTTGATCAGTCCCAGCAGGCGAGTTTACATCATTGATCGGTATAGAGTCAGGCGCGTTGATTTGGTTCTGCTCATAGCGCAAACCCAACGATAAATTTAGCTTTTCAAAAAGCTTTTTATCGGCTTGGACATAAGCCGCTAGATTATTGGATGTAAATGTACTATTGCTGTACAGTTCGGCATCCGCTGAGGTGTAAGACCCAACCAAGCCACCCGTCAAAACGAAATCCGCTTGCAAAAAGCGCTTTTGATACTGATATTCTCCATAGTAGAGCTTAGAAGAATTAGACTGATTGTTTTCTAGATTATTATTAACACTGTACAGTCTTCCCAGTAGCTTATGCCGATTACCATGATCATCTGTATATTGCATTGAAGGATCTAGTATATATCGCGTTGAATTTGAAATAGAGAATGAACCAGGATTTCCAACAAGTGCCAAGCTATCGGCATTTTGCCAATAAAAAAATGAGCTGTTTTTACCTGTTCTAAAATTGCTATTTAGTGCAACAGTCCAGTGCTTATTGAGCTTGTATTTAAGCCCCAATGCACCACGTTGATATATACTGTAGGTATTTTTATTCCACTCTTGATGATCTCTGATGAATATAGAACCAACGACATCTAGTTTTCCAAACTTTTGTTTGTGCGTGATGTAAGTTACCAAATCAAGTGGAATAGTATCTCTATCTTCATCCCACCATTTTTTGGATTTGTCTTGCGGAGATCCATAGGAAGTTGCAAACGCAGCGATCTTCGTTTTACTTTCATCTTTGGCAAAGTCAGTCCTCAAGTTGATGATCCCGTTCAAAGCACTGGATCCATATAGTGCAGAGGATGCTCCTTTCAACACTTCAATCTGATTGGTCAACTCTATAGGTATATCATCCCAGTTAGGAAATCCAGCATCAGATGTCAAAGCAGGTATATCATCTATTAGCAGAAGTACACGGCTACCTGCTCCGTATGAGTAGCCCGATCCACCTCTGATATTTGGTTGACCATCTATGATGGTGACACCAGGTACCTTTTCGAGCACTTGATTCAAGCTAGCTGTGCTGACATCTTCGATCAGTTTTGGTTTGAGCACTTCCATCGAGACGGTGATTTCGCCGAGTGGTTTTTCGTATTTACCACTAGTTACCGTAGCTGTCTGCAAGATATTATTTGATGATTCTAAGCTGATGATGATGTTGTCTAGCTTATCAATATTTGCAAGGATGCGGCTGGTAGATTCATAGCCAACATAAGAAATCACTAGCGTATCATTATCCAAAACATTTCGCATAGTAAATAATCCATCTAAGTCAGATACAGTGGCATCTAGACTCGTCCTTATTGTTGCTCCGATCAACGCCTCTTGCGTATCCGCACTGCGCACTAAGCCTTGTATATCTAAAGCTTGAGCGAATAAGCTACTCGATACATATAAAAATATAAGAAAAATGAAAACCGTACAGCGGTAATAATGGGAACTCAATCTTGTCATACAATTATTATGTAGCAATTTCTCATGTGCAAAACACAGCCTTTAAAGATGTCAATTTTTAACAAAATTGGTTTTTTTATTTTAAACAATAGCCTTTACTGCGCTAATCCAAAGCAATAATGTTACTTTTGAGGTAACTAGAGGTCTTTTACTAATGTAAATTAAATTCAAGACAATGATGCAAAAAACTATTACCATTTTCGTTTTCAGCCTAATTTTTTCTTCTGGATTGTTCGCACAGGATCCTGCTTGTGTCCCAGGATTTATCACCCAAGATACATCTATTATTCTTCCAGAGCCTTACAACTTTGATGATATGACAGGTGGCTTAGACTCTACTTGTGTAGGATTATTTTATGAGCAGGTGCTTACGACTTTAGTCCCACAGACTATTCCATATGCAGGGACAGATATTGCGATAGATTCTATTTCAATTGACTTAGAGGGTGCGATTGACGGATTGCCAGATGGTCTCGACTATGCTTGCGATCCTCCAAGCTGTGTTTTCCTTCCTGACTCTACAGCTTGTATTGTCATCACAGGTATGATTGACACAGATGTGGCGCCTATGACCTACGATTTGACGCTACGAATAAAAGCATATAATTTCATTGCACCGAATGGTGCTGTAATCACTTATCCAGACGACTTAGGTAACGACAATGAGTCTTACTTTATCGATGTTGCTTCTGCGATGGATTGTAATGAGTCAACTTCATCTACCTCACAATTACAAACAGAAATTTCAGCAAGTATCAGCCCCAACCCTACCAGTGACTTCGTACAGCTTTCTATTACAGCACAATCTGCCAAGGAAGTTCAAGTCTTGATCACCGATGTTTTAGGCAAGGTATATAAAGAGCAAGAAGTTAGATTGACTTCTGGACAAAACACGGTTCCATTTCAGTTAAATGACCTTGGACAAGGTATATATTTCATGAATATTACAGATGGTAAAGAATTTCTTTCTCAAAAATTAGTGATTGAGAAGTAGTTCGATTTGGGCGTGCCCATCCCGAGGAAAAGTCTCGGGATGGTCGGGCTATACGTGACTTCGCTTTGCTACGGTACCCGACAAAGAGGTCGGATACTACGACCTATCGGTCGTCTCACTGCTATCCCTCACGCAAAATAAAAGGCATTGATCCAAACTGGGTCAATGCCTTTTTATATTTGCGGACGATCAATTTTCCACTTTAGAATATAGTGTCATTCCACTAAAATTAAGAATTATTCGACTGATGCTATTGCTATAATAATTTCAAGCCGCTGGCGTTTTTGTTACACCAATTATTTTGAATATTAAATTGCAGAAAAAACGCAATCCTGCTCTGCATTCATAATTCATAACTCATAATTCCCTTCATTTAGTTCATTTTCACAAACCTCATATTCATTACCTTATTATCAGCAGTGAAGAACTGCACAGTATATACCCCTTCCACATAATTAGACACATCGATCTGCATATCTTCAATTGCATTCATTTGTGCAATTGATCTACCCAGATTATCCACGATATTCAAACCAATAACCTCTTGTGGAATATGATTGATATTGACGATGTCTCTAGTTGGATTAGGACTCAAGTCTACACCATCTAGAAGTGTTTGGTCTACAGCATTAGACAAACAACTTGGTGTGTCATACACGAAATCAAAACAACAATTCTCTAAACCATCCAAACATATAGTAATAGTTTCTACTCCGCTTGAGTCACTAGGAATCAAACCAATTAGATTGAGTGGTAACGAACTTGAAGCTGTACTATTTACTTGTGCACCATTATGGAAGAAGGTAAAAGGTACACTTGCGTTTCCTGCTATCTCAAAGTCGACTGACATCGAGTATTCATTATCTCCAATACATTCAATATTGTATACCTCTATTTCTTCCACTAGGCATTCAACCTCAATAACATCATCACAACCCAATTCATCGATCTCAATAAAGCTGGAACAATCATCAAGATTGACATCTTTTATTACAAACTCCCAAACATCATTATCTGCTGGATTGAAAGGTCCTAATTCGATCGGCAGTTGAGCAACATCAAATGATCCATATGCAGTACCATTACCATTTACTGTAACCTCACCACTCGTATTATTACTAAAAAAATCAAGGTATAGAAGAACAGTTCCATCATAAAGGCATTCCACATCGTAGGTTATGCTGCTTATTATACACTCTCCACCACAATCTACATCTTCGAGCAAGGCTGAGATCGTACAGTCTTCATCAGATGCATCAGCTACAGTGATTATCCATGTATCAGCGCTATTACTCAACATAGCATCTAAAATTAAGGGCTGCTGAGTAGGATCATAAAACCCAATATTAATACCATCTATATTCACAATCACTTCATTGGTGGTAACAGTATCAAAGTTGAAAGTCAAGTAAGGAGTGATCTCTCCAGTATTATCATTGCACTCATATTCTACAATCAGGTCATCCAAGCTACACTCTGTATTGTTTTCACAGGCTGGTTGATTATAGTCAATAGTCTTACAACAATCTGGATTGTCATTGACACAGATCGTGATAGTTTTCACTTCATTAGTTAAGCTCAAAGGAATGTCCTCCAAAGTCACGAGACTATCAATATCATAAAATCCAAAGAAGTCGCCATTGAGGAAAACATCGATAAAGCCGTTGTCTGCATTATTTATAACAAATAGAACGTCCATATCAAATGTGCCGTCTCCATTACAAGAAGTATCAAGTATTTCAATAAATTCAATGGTACATGGATTATTTTCATCAAAGCATTCTTGCGTAAACAAGTCACCTTCTAATACACAATCAGGATTTTGAGCATCTTCAATTTTATAACTGTGAGCCGTTCCATTCTCAAAAGGACCAACTTCAACTGTAGCTGATGTAGATTGAATCATTTTGACAAATACACCATCTATATACAATCGATAAAGATTAGAAGTATTTTCTGCGATGTAAGAAATGTAGGTCAAATACTCACCGTTTCCTAAGCATTCATAATCTACTAATCTTTCCTTTAAGGAGCATTCATCATCATTATTACAATTAGGCTGTGCATACTCAATAGTCTTACAACAGTTAGGCTCATCATTCATACAGATAGTAATGATATCTTCATTCGATGTTGCTCTTGGAGTTATATCCTCTAAGTATAAAGAACCAGTATTAGGAAATGTACCTATAAATTGATTATTTACATTTACATCTACAAAGCTACTGATAGAATTAGAGGCACTGAAAACTGCCAGCATGGAATAGGTTCCATCAGTATTGCATAGAATAGAGTCGACTTCTAGAAAATCTATTATACAATTCTCTTCAGGACATTCTTGCCAGAATATATCTCCCTCGATGGCACAATTTTCATCCTCTGCGTCTACAATAGAATAAAAATGTGGCGACCCATTTTCGAATGGACCGAAAGAGAAGAGATTTTGAGTAGTATTGAAATTACCAATGAGGTTACCATCAATAAAATAATTTAGCGTTCCTGAGGTGTTCTCCGTTTCGAAAACAAGGGTTGCTAAATATTGACCATTTCCTATGCATTCGTAACCAATAGCATCATTGCCTATGAAGCACTCAACAGGTTCGCAAATTGGTCTTTCTATTTCGATTGTAAAACAACAATTCGCATAATCTGTAACACAAAGTGTCAACATATCTACATTAGTTCCTGGTTGAGGAACTATGTTAGAAAGTATAAATTTATTATTAGTGCTAGAGACTGCTACGGTATCTTGGATTGTGCCATTGACCCCAACTACCAGAAACTGTGCATTATTACTTTCTAATCCATAAAATATTTCTGCGTTATACGATCCATCAGGGTTACAATCTATGATGTCATATTCTATCCAATATATTTGGCAAAATTCTTCACAAGGAACATCATACTGAATAGTTTCTGTTGCGCATTGCTCATTTGAAGCATCAAAAATCACAACACCAAAAGAATTTGGTTGGCTAGGATCTATGGCTTGTATTATTTCTATTGGTTGCTGGTTTACATCATAATATCCTATAAGATTACCATTATAGTCTTGCACTTTTACGGTATCCCCTTGAATTCCATTGTAATCAAAAGTCAGATATGCCACAAACACATCTTCACCTTGAACACATTGAATATCCATGGTAGCATTTGTTATCAAGCATTCCTCTTCCTCCTCGCAATCAGGTGCTAGGAAGGTATTTTCTGAACAACAATCATATACATCAGAACAGATTGAAACCAATATTGGTGTTCCATCTGGCGTATCTAGGCCATCTACAAATAAGTCAGGCATACCTGCATCGTGAGTACCGATCAACACACCGTCTAGATATACAGCTACAGGACTTTGTTGGTCTCTATTTTCAAATGTAAAATTGAAAGTCCCATCAGTATCACAGTCCCAAGAATAACCAAATTGGAATACTTCGCATGGATCACAATCATTTTGGATTATGGCTTGATCTGCACAATCTGGGAACTCAGCATCGCGGATTTCAATCACATATTCAATTAGCTCAGGATTGGGAATATAAATACCAAGGATTAGATCTACTCCAGGCATTGCATTGCTATAGTATACCCCGTTTACAAAGACATGAGCCTCGGTGAAAGGGTTCTCGTAGCTATAATTTATATCTATAAATAGTCCTTCTTGATTGCAGTCGAATGATGTATTGAAAATTTCCACGTTGCATTGATTAGTCGTATCAGTAGGCACACAAAATGGATCGTCAAATGAGTAAGTGGTGCAGCAAGCTGGATTATTTTGTAAACACACGGTTAAATCTCGGATTATCGCAACAGTATCAGAACTAACTGACTCTATTACGTACTGATTGGTAGAGTCATTTGCTGGAGTAGTAGTGACCAATTGACCATCAATAAAAGCATTAGTTGCGCCAACACTTGCTCCTAAGAAAAAGGTGGCGTCAAAGGTTCCATCCTCATTACAAATGATTGGTCCATTGTCAAAATCTTGAATGCAATCTGAAACACAAGAGCTAACTTGTAAAAAATCTACATCCGAGCAACTCGTAAATTCTGGATCATATACCTGGATCTCATATACGCTGTTATAGCTGGCTTCTACAGTAAACGTTTGACTCAAATTCTGTCCTTCCATCCCATTTGTGACAAATTCCCCATTTACTAAGATATGTACCTCCGAAACAGGATTTATAAAATTGTAGTTGACCGTAATATTTAAAATAGAGTCTACACAAAATGAATTGACTGATAGTATTTCAGTATTGCAAGCAGGTGCGGGTTCGCAGAATGGGTCATAAACTAATGAGTCCGCGCAACTACTTTGATTATTATGTTGCACTTCAACAAAATGAGGAGCGCCATTGCCAAAGAGAGGAGAAAGTACTATTGGTAGACTTGATGTAGAATGATCTCCGAAATAATCTCCATTATAAAAAACAGATACAGTGTCTACATTTGGAGAATGTTCAAAAAACAACAATCCCGTAAACGTGCCATTAGCTTCACAGTCTACTGTTTCAATAAAGACATCAGATATGCAGGATTGTGCATTTAAAATAAATTGTGAACTCAAAAGAGAAAATACAATTAGTAGTAAGAACTTTTTCATACGATATTAGATATTTTATAAAAAGGGATTACAAATTCGATTAATGGACTTTAAGCTAGTTGCTTAATTAAGCGTCCTATTAACTACTATTATTAAAGTGACTGTATTAGATAGATTCTACTAAAACTGCTTTTGCTGCATGCTGCATATAAAAAGTTTTATTCGCCATTATTATTGACGATTTTGGTCAACCTGATCTAAAAACAATAATAAATTGAATATTGCCCACATTGAGTAGAGAAAACCTGTTTGTGTGACAAGGTCACCCCCCAATAAATATTATCTTATAATTTTTTATCTTCTTTGATGTGCACAATAGGTGTCAACATCGGAAGATTGATTAACTTTTTCTCCTCGCCACTGATGCTCCACATACGTAGAAAACCTCCACTAGACTCTGCTACGTGTTTTGCAAATGTTTGGTAGCTGTGGTAAAGTGTAGCTCCTAACTTGTTGGGCAATTTGGCTAAAGGGATATTAAGTTCCGCTAAAGAGTCAACCAATTGTTTAGTTCGCTCCTCTACACCATTATGAACGTCCTTGATCAAAGCATTAAGGTCTTCATCAAAAGTTTTTCCTACTTCCTTATAAAAATCTTGTAACTCATCCTCTGTAGAGTAGGATCTGATTTTCGTCATTTTACTAGCCCATGCAGTTTCGGCAGTATCAATCATACCATCTGCACCAGCTATGAGCACGGTAATCTGCGCTATGGCATCTATAAGCTGCTTTTTTTCAGCATCATTAATTCCTGTAAAATTATCTAGCATTTTTATTAATAATTTTTTTATTTAAATTCACTCTTTGAAACTGTGCAAAGATACGTTTTGATGTCTTTCTTTGACAATTTTTTCCTTATTTATGTAAAATTTCAATCACTTGGCCGCCACAAAAGTAAAATCTAAAAAGCAGACCCCTCTAATGCAGCAGTATAATGGGATAAAACAGCAACATCCAGATGCGATTTTGCTATTTAGAGTAGGCGATTTTTATGAGACTTTTGGTCAAGACGCTATTGCTGTAGCGCAAGCGCTTGGCATCGTCCTGACCAAGCGTAATAATGGGGGATCAAAAATAGAACTTGCTGGATTTCCATATCATAGCTTAGATATGTATCTGCCTAGACTCGTGAAGGCGGGATTCAGGGTGGCGATTTGCGAGCAGCTGGAAAAGCCTAGCAAAGAGAAAAAAATAGTCGCTAGAGGAGTGACCGAAATGGTTACCCCTGGTATCGCGACCGATGATAAGTTGCTCGAATATCAGTCCAACAACTACTTATGTGCAGTCTACTTTGACAGTACCGATAGGATTGGTGTCGCATTTTTAGATTTATCGACTGGAGAGTTTCTAGTCAGCGAAGGGTCCAAAATGTATATGGACAAACTATTGCAATCTTTTGGTCCATCCGAGATTATTTTTTCGAGAAAAGACAAACAGAAGTTTGCCGATATATTTGGTGATAGATATTATACCTACCCTTTAGATGAGTGGATTTTCACAGAAGACTTTACCACTGAAAAGCTGAATGGACACTTTGAAACCAACAGCTTAAAAGGATTTGGCATCGAGGAAATGCACATAGCTAAGATCGCTGCAGGTAGTATATTTCATTATTTGGCAACTACTGAAAACAAAAATCTACTGCACATTACTGGAATCAGTAGGATCCCTCTAGACCGATATATGTGGCTCGATAAGTTTACCATTCGCAATCTTGAGCTCATCTATAGTCCACACGAAAGAGGTGTACCGCTGCTGCAAATACTCAACAAGACCGTGTCTCCAATGGGCGCCAGACTCATGAAGAAGTGGGTTGTATTACCCCTTAAAGATTTAGTAGATATAGAAGCTAGGCATAACAAGGTGGACTACTTTATGCGGTCTGATGATGCCTGCCAAAAATTGATAAACAACATACAACAAGTAGGTGATATTGAGCGGATTATAGCGAAAGTGCCGATGCTTAAAATCAATCCGAGAGAAGTGGTTCAGCTTTCCGAATCACTGCGTATTGTGGGCGAGATTAAAGCACAATTGAATGAGATGGATGAAGCGGGCTTAAAAGAGTTTGCCAAGCGTCTCGACGAGTGTCCAAAGTTGCGTCAAAAAATAGGAGAGACCTTGGTCGCAGAACCGCCAAATAATTTGTCAAAAGGGGGGGTAGTAGCTGAAGGGGCCAATGAAGACCTAGATGAATACAGGAGATTGGTGCACGATGCGAAAAGCATCTTGAAAAAAGTACAACTCGAAGAGGCAGAGAAGACGGGGATAGATAATCTAAAGATTGGATTCAACTCCGTGTTTGGATACTACCTAGAGGTAACAAATAAATATAAAGACAAGGGGCTGGTACCTGATCATTGGGTAAGGAAACAAACGCTGACCAACGCGGAAAGATATATCACAGAAGAGCTCAAAACACTAGAGGCAAAAATACTCGGTGCAGAAGAAAAAATTTCCTTATTAGAGGAAGAGGTGTATCAAAATTTAGTCTTGTTTGTTTCTGATTTCATCAGTCAAATCCAAAAGGATGCTTACGTTGTAGCTCGATTGGATTGCCTCACGACCTTCGCCGCTATTGCAAAAAGAAATAATTATAGTCGACCTACACTAGATGATAGTTTGATCATAGACATCAAGGCAGGACGTCATCCAGTGATAGAGCATCATCTGCCATTAGGTGAATCCTATGTACCCAATGACATTCTGCTGGATAATGACACGACTCAGATCATGATGATCACTGGACCTAATATGGCTGGTAAGTCAGCCCTCTTGCGGCAGGTGGCGATCATATCTATCATGGCTCAGATGGGCAGTTTTGTACCTGCAGCCTCGGCTCGCTTAGGGATAATTGATAAAGTATTTACCCGTGTCGGAGCTACAGACAATATATCATCTGGAGAATCTACTTTCATGGTTGAGATGAATGAGACGGCAAGCATTATGAATAATATCTCAGAGCGTAGTTTGATCTTGATGGATGAGATTGGACGTGGAACCAGTACCTACGATGGCATCTCCATCGCTTGGGCTTTGGCAGAATACCTCCATACCAATCAAATAGCTAGCCCTAAGACTTTGTTTGCCACACATTATCACGAGCTAAATGAGCTCAGTAATTCTTTTGAGCGGATCAAAAACTATAATATAGCCACCAAGGAAGTTGGGCAAAAAGTGATATTTTTAAGAAAGCTGCAGCCAGGCGGTAGCAATCACAGCTTTGGTATTTATGTCGCTAAGTTGGCGGGGATGCCTACAAGCATTATTACTAGAGCCAATGAAATCCTGTCTCATCTGGAGACTAAGTCCATCGATAAGCAGGATCAAAAAGTAAACATCAAAGAAGCAGTCCAAAACATACCCGCTGCCCCTATGCAATTGAGCATCTTCGATCAAACGGATGAGACGGCAACCGCGATCAAATCGGCCATCAATGATATGAATATCAATGATATGACGCCCGTGCAGTGTATGCTTAAACTGAATGAACTAAAAGGTTTGATCGAAGAGTCAAATTAAAATCACTGATAAGTCCTACAATGTAAAATAGATATTTAAAAATCATATACATTTAATTGGGTATAATCATTGCTTTAGTCGTACATTTGCACAAATATAATTTAAGGTTTAGTGAGCGTAGATCCAAGTACAGAAGCATCCAGGAAGGAATTATACGAGTATCAAAAAGAAGATTTAGCTAAGGTTTTTCATAGATTAGAAAACTGCTCTGCTAATTATAACTTGCTCTACCAGCTGCCTACAGGTGGTGGTAAGACGGTGGTCTTCTCTGAGATCACACGAAGATATATCCAAGAATATAATAAAAGGGTACTGATCTTAACACATCGTATCGAACTTTGCCAGCAGACTTCCAGGATGCTAGAAGGTTTTGATGTATCCACTATGATCATTGACAGTAAGGTCAAAGAGCTTCCTAAAGATCATAAATTTGATTGTTTTGTAGCAATGGTGGAGACTCTTAACAATAGGCTCAACGATAAAGACATCAGTTTTGATAAGATAGGTCTAGTTATCGTGGATGAGGCTCACTACAATTCATTTAGAAAACTATTCAAGTTTTTTGATAAGTGCTTCATGTTGGGCGTGACAGCAACACCTTTGAGTTCCAATATCAATCTACCCATGAATGAGATCTACAATGAGCTCATCGTAGGATACCCTATCAAAAAATTAGTCGCACAAGGTTACCTCTCTAAGGCAACTACATATAGCTACCAAGTAGGTCTAGGATCTCTGAAAGTGGGGATCAATGGGGATTATACCGTAAAGTCTTCAGAGATTCTCTACTCTAATGACCTGATGCAGCAAAAGTTGCTGATTGCTTATGAGGAAAGGGCGAAGAATAGAAAGACCTTGATCTTTAACAATGGGATCAATACTTCCATTCAAGTATATTATACTTTCAAAGAGGCAGGATATCCTGTCCGACATATCGATAGTAAGATCAGCAAAGCAGATCGTAAGTCGATTTTAAAGTGGTTTAAGGAGACACCAGGTGCTATATTATCTTCAGTAGGAATTTTAACTACTGGTTTTGATGAGCCAACCATCCAGTCTATCATCATCAATCGTGCAACCAAATCGCCAACCCTATACTATCAGATGATCGGTAGAGGATCTCGTGTACTGCCTAACAAGAGTACCTTCGACGTGATCGACTTAGGAAATAATGCGGCTCGTTTTGGTCTCTGGGAAGAAGAACTGGATTGGCAGATGGTATTTAGATCACCTAATTTCTATCTAGAGAGTCTACTTACTGATGAGGAAATCGAAAGACAGTTTGTCTATAAAATGCCAGAAGATTTATTAGAGAAATTTTCTAAGTCTAAGGATATGGATTTTGATGTGTATGAAAAGTATGACGAGATCAAATCCAAAGGATTGCGTACCTCTACCATCATTGATGAATCCATAGCACAGCACGCCAAGATGATCACTGAGAATGCGGATGACCTAATGGAAGGTTTTGCTTTAGTGCGCGCCCTAACTCCTGACATTATGGATCGGATCAGACGATATTGCTATTGCATCAGCAACAGTACACGAAACTATAAAGAATGGGTTTTGGATGATTATAATACCCGACTACGTAAGGCAGTTACCAATCATTTTTAATCAGCAGTAGGTGCAAGCTTTATTACGATTCCATTGATCTCTTCCGTTATTTTCAACTGACATCCCAATCTAGAATTGTCTTCTACAAAAAAGGCTTGATCAAGCATATCTTCTTCATCATCAGTTGCCTCGGGAAGCGTATGCTCGGACATCACATAGCAGTGACAAGTTGAGCAAAGGGCCATTCCTCCACATGTACCTTCTACGGGCAATTCATAGGCTTTGAATACCTCCATTAGATTCATATTCATATCCGTAGGTGCCTCCAAGTCATGCTCTTTATCCTCTCTATCGATTACTTTTATTGTTATATCATTCATATTCCTATTTAGCTTGCAAAGATAACGCCATCGCTTTAAAATTGGTTCTAATTATTAAGTTTCTAGGCTTGTATTTGGGGCCATAACAGCGGCATGAGCCATAGGTTCCATCCAAGCGCACACATGCCTCGTGTCGCAGGTCATCCGTTTCTACATCCATGGCTGCGCGCATCAAAGACACTGCAGCGCAACGTCTTTACACCCAATGCACACATAGATATATCCCGTCTGACCGTCTATCGAGGGCGTAAACGGGCAGGCACCTCTACCGCCTGTCCTCTACCGCTTTCTGCTGTGCGCATCGCACAGTATGATGAGACAATTGTTTTGATTGATTATTGGTCTCATGCCATTTCTATTTGAAAATGGTACATTAGATTTTGAAATTGTATATTTGTCAACGCTTTATTTAATAAATACACAAGATGAGATCAAAAATAGCAGGTATAGGTAAATACGTCCCTGAGCACGTGGTGACCAATGATAAACTATCTACTCTGATGAATACTTCTGATGAATGGATTACAGAAAGAACTGGAATAAAAGAGCGAAGGTATGCCAAGCGATACGAAGAGACTACTGCCACTATGGGTGCCAAAGCAGCGCTTATTGCTATAGATAGGGCAGGCATCGAAAAAGAGGATATTGACTTCATTATATTTGCCACACTGAGTTCGGATTATTATTTTCCAGGTTGTGGTGTTTTGCTGCAGAGAGAGCTAGGGATTACCAAGACAGAGATTGGTGCTTTGGACATCAGAAATCAGTGCACTGGTTTTATATATGGTATCAGTGTAGCAGATCAATTTATCAGATCTGGTATGTATAAGAATATTTTATTAGTGGGAGCAGAGATGCACAGTATGGGGCTCAATTATTCCGATACAGGTAGAGATATATCTGTGATATTTGGTGATGGCGCAGGAGCCGTTGTATTGCAAGCCACCGAAGCAGAGGGTCAGGGCATTCTTACATCCAAGTTACACTCTGATGGGACCTTTGCAGAAAAATTAGCCCTAATCTGTCCTGGATCTCACGGCGGATACTACAATAAATATCTTGAAGAAGATATAGACTATGGCTTTTCTCAGGATAATGAGTTTGGGGATGTATTTGTTACCGAAACAATGTTAGAAGAAGGACAAACCTTTCCATATATGGAAGGAAAGTTTGTGTTCAAGATGGCTGTTCAGAAATTTCCAGAGGTAATCATGGAGGTTCTTAGCGAGGCGGACAAACAACCATCTGATATCAATATGCTGATACCGCACCAAGCGAATTTACGTATCAGCCAATTCGTGCAAAAGAAACTTGGACTTTCGGACGATCAGGTTTTTAACAATATTCAAAAGTATGGTAACACCACCGCCGCCAGTGTCCCAATCGCCTTGTGTGAAGCATGGGAAGAAGCCAAAGTGAAAGAAGGTGATCTAGTTTGTCTAGCGGCTTTCGGTTCAGGATTTACTTGGGGAGCTACGTTGATAAACTGGTAGGTATTAGATATTAAATTAAAGAAAAAAAAGAAGCATGGGTTTTGAGAATATAAGTGTTGAAAAAAGAGGTAAAATCGATATTGTAAGCATCAATCGTGAGCGCGCTATGAATGCACTCAATAAGCATGTTTTTAGTGAGCTTGATGAGTACTTTACAGCAGTGCGTGAGGATGATACGGTCTCAGGTGTAGTGGTGACTGGAGCTGGGGAGAAGGCGTTTGCAGCAGGAGCAGATATCAAAGAGTTTGGAGGCTTAGAAGCAAGCTCCGCTTCAGCTTTAGCGAAAAGAGGTCAAGACATTTTCTTTAAGATTGAAAATTTGAATAAACCTGTAATAGCCGCTGTGAATGGCTTCTCCCTAGGCGGAGGAAATGAGTTGGCGATGGCTTGTCACATGCGGGTCGCATCGGAGAAGGCTAGGTTTGGCCAACCAGAAGTGAACCTAGGGATTATCACCGGATATGGAGGTTCTCAAAGACTAGTTCAATATATCGGCAAAGGAAAAGCTATGGAGTTGTTACTGACTGGGGATATGATCAAGGCAGACGAGGCTTATAGATTAGGACTAGTTAACCATGTAGTACCTGCTGGCGAGGAAATAAATAAATCTATCGAAATTTTAGAAAAGATTAGCACCAAAGGGCCACTTTCTGTAGCCAAGATGATCAATACGGTCAACGATTATTTTGATAAAAACGTGAATGGATTCGATCGAGAAGTGATTCGATTCGGAGAATGTGCTGCTACGGAAGATTTCAAAGAAGGAGCATCTGCTTTTGTAGAAAAGCGTGCAGCAGACTTCAAGGGCGTTTAATGCAGCCACGGCCTACCACAGGACAAATTATTATCTATGCTCTTGGTCAATTTGGCTGGGCGCTAGCTAGTTTTTGTGTAGCTAATGCATTAATTTATTTCTATGCACCTCCAGAAGATGTCGGCGCAGATTTTCCAGCATTTATTCAAGGGGGAGCTATCTTTTTAGGATTAACCCTAATCGGAATAATTGGATTCGGAGGCAGAATACTAGATGGTCTTACAGACCCTCTGATCGCGACTTATTCCGATCGTATGCAATCCAAAATGGGAAAGCGTAAAAAGTTGATGGCTATCAGTGTATTGCCTTTTGCTTTGTTTGGCTTCTTAGTTTTCTATCCCATTAGTGATTCTCTTATGACCAATTCTATTTGGTTGATCTTTGTAGTGATTGCCTTTTATGTATCTTTCACAGGTTATCTGATTCCCTATACTGCTTTGATTGCTGAGTTGGGGCATCATCAAGACGATAGGCTCAAGATTAGTATGTTTATTTCTATTGCTTTTGCCTTGGCTATGATTTGTGGTGCACAAATTTACGGGATTCAAGAAAGTTTGGAGCAAATTTATACCTGTGCCGAGGCATTTCAAGCACCAGTACTAGCTGTGTCAATGATTGGCTTGGTCATGATGTTAGTCCCCATAATATTCCTTGATGAAAATAAATACGCGCAACAAAACTCAGAAAGCCCGTCCTTGTCAAAGGCATTTAGTAGAATAAAAGGACATAGAAATTTCAAGTATTTTGTTATCTCTGATTTGCTGTATTGGTTGGCTCTGACCTTTATTCAATTGGGAATGGTTTATTATGTGACCCTCCTATTTGGTATGGAAAAATCAGCAGCTACAAGCTTTTTAGAGCTATCTTTCGTTTTGAGTTTCCTTTTCTATTTTATGATTTACTACCTCAATAAGAAAGTAGGAAAAAAGTGGATGATGATCTCAGGTTTTATGATTTTTATCATCGTCTTTGGGTTGATCTTCTTTATGCCTTTGTTGGGGATTCCATTAGCTAGTATGTTTTATTTATTTGTAGTTTTGACCGCCTATGCTTTGGCTGTATTTGGGGTGTTACCGAATGTGATCATTGCTGATATTGTAAATGAAGAGGAGAAAAGGACTGGTCAGTCGCTTTCGGCGGTATTTTATGGAGCGAGAAATTTCATGATGAAGATCGGAATTTCACTAGCTAATCTATTATTTCCTTCGCTGCTGCTTTTTGGTAAGAGCCTAGAAAATTCAACAGGTGTTAAGTACAGCGTACTGGTCGCTATGGTCTTTTCTTTTTTAGGATTGTTTATCTTTTTGAGGTATAGGGAGAAAGAATTAGATCTGACCTAAATCCATCAAGGCCTTAGCCTTCAAGATAGTAATCATACTCAGGGCATCCTTTATCATGCCAGCCATCACCATTTGATACAATTCCGAAAATGGAATTTTTTTGACGAGGAGATCTTCAGTGTCTTCTGGTTCTGATTCGCCGAAGGTAAGGTCTTGAGCCACGTAGGCAACCCCATATTCATCTGTAACACTGTTAGAAGTATTCATCTCAAGAATTTCTGTCCATTTCGCAGCTTCGATTCCAGTCTCTTCTTTGAGCTCTCGCTTTGCAGAGTCAAGTACGTCTTGACCTAATGGGCCTCCACCTTCGGGAATCTCCCAGCTGTATTCTTCTAGCGTATATCTATATTGACCGACTATCCAAGTATTATAGTCTTCATCTAAGGGCAGAATCCCAATAGCGGTATTTTTGAAATGCACTACACCATATATCCCTGGCCCTCCTGAAGGATTGATGACTTTTCGATGGGTAATGTTGATCCATGGATTGTCGTATCGCTCTTCGATGTTGAGCGTCTGCCAGGGGTTTTTATTTATATCTTTGGACATACTGGGCTTGGCTTAAAATTTATACATATTTGGGCCTTGCAGAATTCCCTCTATCAGGCCAGGTATTATTTCTGGTGCCAATGCCAAAATGATGAGTAAGGTAAAGAATATGCCATATACCGCTCCGCCTAGGTGAGCGTCGTGTGCGATATTGTCGGAGGAACCATTCTTAGCCATATGTGAGCTGTACCAGAGGTATCCAACTGCCGCCAAGAGCGCAGGAATAGGAATGATGAAAAAGAGTAATAACCAAGCCCAAGGAAAAAATATAACGTATGCTAATAAGATAGCGGATGTTCCTCCTGAGGCACCAAGGGCCCGATAATTGGGATTATTTTTATGCTTCATGTACGATGGATATGAAGCCATTATCACAGCCCCGAAATACAATATCAGATAGGCGACTCTGCCAATGACTGGACCAAATAGTTGGCTCACAAATATATTCTCCACGGTTCCGCCAAAAATGTAAAGTACATACATATTTAGTATCAAGTGCATCATATCTGCATGGACTAAACCATTGGTAATAAAACGAACTTTTTCATTGTTATCCCTTGCTACAGAATATGGATGAAAGAGCATTTTTTCTAAAAGCTCTCTCTTTTGAAAGGCCATATACGACACGATACATGTAATCGCAATAATGATAATCGTAAGCGGTGAATCTTGCATAATTTATTGATGATGATAAGGTTCGTTTTTATTTATACTAAAGGCACGGTACAATTGTTCAGTGAAGATCATGCGTACCATCTGGTGCGAAAAGGTCATCGGTGATAGCGCCATTTTAGCTTGTGCTCTGGTGTACAAAGCATCAGAAAATCCATAAGCTCCACCAATGATAAAGATTACCTTTTGATTACTTGCATTCTGAAGTTTTTCTATGTATTTGGCAAACTGCATTGAAGAATGTGATTTTCCGTTTTCGTCCAATAGTATGACGTAATCTTTCGCCCCAAGTCTCGTCAAGATACTATCTCCTTCTTTATTTTTGAGTTCTGAGGTAGAAAGATGTTTTGCATTTTTTTGATCTGCTATTTCTTTGATATCAAAAGAAGTGTATTTGCCCAATCTTTTGGTGTATACAGCGATACCCTCTTTGAGGTAATTAGCATTCGTCTTTCCAATCCACCAGAGTTCACATTTCATGCGACGAAACTACAGAATTTCTAATTCTTCAAGTAATGCAGATCTTTCCGAAAATTCTAGAGCAAGAGAATCAGTGATTTTATGTACCATATCATGAGCACCGAGCTTTCTTAGATGCAGTAAGGTCTTACGGACTTTCAAAATAGGGACTGGCCCTAGATGGAATGCTAGAAAATCTTTGATCAGCACAATGTATAAATTCGTGATCTCCTTTTTATGTCTTGGCATCAGTCGTTCACTGACGATTTGAAGAAGGTCAAGAGATTTGATCTTCTGGATATAGGCAAGGAGTGCCTCAGTGTCATCTAGCTGCAAGTAAATTTCAGCGATGGCCTCTTTTTTATTTATATGAAAGGGCAAATCCTCAAGCTTATCAATCAAGGCTCTTAGCGTCTTTTCTACATCTTTGTCAGTACAGCTATCCATTAATTTTGATAAGTACTGTAATTCGTAGGTTTTTAAAAATAGTTGCTCTGCGTATTTCTTAGTTCTATTTGTACTTTTTGAAATTAAGGCCTCTTGATAAAGAGATTGATATAAAGATTTATTGATATTTGGATTAAATTTTTGTTTGATTCCTATCTCAGCAAACTTTCTCACTTGAGGCCAATTCTTCTCATGTTCTGCTTCCCTAATGAGGTGCAGCAGGATATCTGGTTGGGTTAGATGCTTATGGATAAGTGCTTCACTTTTTTCTTTGTTGCCCTCAGCATTAGCTATTCGCAGTTCTATTAAAATAAGGGTTATATAATTAGTCTTAGACAAAGAAGAAGCAAGTCGTCTTGCGTTTTTCAACGTTATTTTGAGTGCCTCCTTTTTCTCTTGAGTATCCGCCATCTCAAGAAGGGAGTCGAAATATACTTTCCCTAAATGATTGCTAATAATCGTATTGATTGGTAGTTCTTGATTTAGGAATTGAAATATATCCATAGCCAATTCTGGACTCACCAATTTTTTAGGAAAAGTATTAAAGGCCACAATCGTATTAGAGAATAACTCACTGAAATAGGTTTTATCTATAACTTTATCTACGATAATAGGGAGTTGAAGTGACATCGCTTTGAGTATCGCAGCTGCTTCAGTATACTTTTTTGCAGCTATTTTATCCTGACTTTGCAGCCAAAGCTCTTCAATTATAGTTTTTATATGTGAAGCACCTTTTACGCTAATCTTATTATCTTTTCTGCGATTGATACGCATAGCAGATAGAATCAAAGAAGAATAATAAGAGGTATCTGTTAAGTCAGACATGGAAGAAGACAAAAAGACTTTTAGCTCATTAGCAAAACTCTTGTTCTTTCTAGCATATTGTTGGACGAATAGCATCAACTCATCCTTGTTGGTATCTTCTAATAACTTCGATATTTTGATTTTTCTATTATCTGTTGGTTTGGCTGGGGCTGATTTGTCTTCAGTCAAATCCCTTCGGAGCTGTATCAGTAGAGTAGTGATATGCGAACAAGGAGCACCATTGGCGTATTCATTGCAGTCACAACTCATGTTTAATACCTGTCCTGCTTTTATCTTAGCCTCGACCTCAAAAGTATACCCAAGATGCACGCTGCCTGTCCAAAGATAGGTGTCAAGCTTATAATAAGACGTCAGGCATTTTCTATCGAGCTGTCTTTCGGCTATCTCGTAGACGGAATTAGGGACCTGAAGTTCTATATAGGCTAAAGGGAAACTCATATTGTTCCAAGATAATTTAAAATAGGGTAATACATGAAAGAATCAACTACATAAGTTAAAAACAGTAAATTATTTGTTTAGTTTAGCGTGTTTAGAATACTATTTATACCAGTTGGCAATTTGACTCTTAACTGGTATTGGAACCTACACTGCTGAATATGTTGAAACTTGGAATTGTCAGACACGCAAAATCAAGCTGGAGTCATCCAGATTTAAATGATCATGATCGACCATTAAATAAGAGGGGAGAAAGAGACGCTCCGATTATGGCTCAAAAGGTAAAAGACTTGTTCGGAATACCTGATCTACTTTTGTCTAGCACCGCCAATCGTGCATTGACTACTGCATCCGTTTTTAAGGAAATTATGGCTATAAAGAGTCCAAGCTTGAATACCAGTGGGAACTTATATCATGCTTCAGAACAAGATATCTTAGAGAGAGTTGCCATGATGGATTCAAAGGTGAAGTCAGCTTTGGTCTTTGGGCACAACCCTGGGATGACTTATTTCGCAAACTCATTTAGAGGGGACTTCATTGATAATGTGCCTACCTGCGGGGTAGTTATAATAGAATCTTCTGCAGATAGTTGGATGGAGTTTGGCCACACCAATTCCAAGCGAGTAGCTTTTATATACCCTAAAATGTATGTCTAGAATCATTCGATTAAATAAATTAGTTCTATCAACTGTTTCCTTTTGCATGTTGTGGTCATGTGTACCGAAGGTAGAGCTCCCGACTATTCCCGAAGATCAACTTGTTCTGGTTCTGTGCGACGTTCATATTATGGAGGGTGCTTTACAGAATAGACCTAGTCTAAAAAAAGATAGCATAGCTAAGGTGTATTATGATCAGGTATATGAAAAACACGATATTACAGAGGATGATTTTTTAACCAGCCTGGAAAGATTAGAAGCTAATCCAAAATTAATGTCTAAAGTGTACAGTGAAGTTTTAGTCAGGCTAGATACTATGGATCAGATCTCATCCAAGGATAAGTACAAAAAAAAATAAGGTTGCCAATTTGATCTGGGAGGAGATCTGTACGGCGCACCTTATTGTGATAAATGATTTCATTTAGACCCGAGGGGAGATCTAGTTTAAATATCTAATAATTTACTTAGCTTTTGTACCAAGCAGACCTGGGAGGAGATCTGCTTGGTGACTTATGCTTTTTTACTTATCCGTAAATTAGTTTTAAATTGATCTGGGGGCAGATCTGCTTAATACCAATTTTACCTTTTGATATGGAGCCAAATGATCTGGGGGGAGATCCTTGTAAATCCTTATCTTATATAAAATTACCAATAGATCTGGGGGATTGGGGGAGATCATTTAGTAAGCTTATTTTACGTAACATTTTAAGTAATTAATAAGATACATACCATAATTCAATTTCGATACCAAAAGCTGGAGTCAGGATGTTATA
>Ga0114957_1000680_pt1 | contig 42196 bp, 37 predicted proteins | sample BantaG_FD_87175 | JGI IMG/M metagenome (GOLD analysis project Ga0114957, IMG submission 87175) | Marine algal microbial communities from Bantry Bay, Ireland - BantryBay_4 metaG | ecosystem: Host-associated > Algae > Red algae > Unclassified | place: Bantry Bay, Ireland | collected 2014-11-21
CCTTCTCTTCCGCAACCATGGTTTTCACTTCATCCAGTAGAGCTTTTGCATCGTAGATGATACCGTCTTTTATCGTGTATTTCACACCTCCTTCTCGAATGACTTTGTTGTCTTCGGTCAATTTTATGGCGCCTGTACCGTATAATACTTTTAGGTTGGCAAGGGGGTTGGCATCTACCACCACAAAATCCGCTAGTTTACCGATAGCAACCGTTCCTATTTTATCGTCCATGCCCAAAGCTTTGGCTCCGTTTAAGGTAGCCGAACGAATTACTTCCAATGGGTGAAAGCCTGCTTCGCGGAGCAGTTCCAGTTCGCGAATATAAGCGAAGCCATACAATTGAAATATGAATCCGGAATCGGAGCCTGTAGTAACCCGACCACCTCGGTTTTTATATTCATTGATAAAGGTCATCCACAACTGAAAATTCTCTCTCCATGCAACCTCTTGTTCGGTGCCCCAATCGTGCCAGTAGCTACCGTGCGAAATTTTGCTGGGTTGGTAGAAATCCCATAGAGAGGGTAGTGTATATTCCTCATGCCATTCTGCCCGTCTTGCGCGTTGCAAATCTCGGCTAGCCTCATAAATATTAAAGGTAGGGTCTAGGGTAAAGTCGAGTTCTAACAATTCGGTCATTACTTTTTCCCAGTGGGCTGAGTAGGGTTTCGCAGCTTGCGCCCACAATTGGCCTGCATTTTCAAAACGGTGCTGCTCGTTCTGATAATTATAATCCAACGGATAGTTCTGAACCGTACGGTCGTCGAAAAGGGCTTCTGGTAGTCCGTACCAATGTTCCATTGAGGTTAATCCCGCCCGTGCGGAATGGAGTACATTCCACCGCGCAACGCTCAGCTGCGCATGGTGGCACGCAGAGCCTAGTCCCAATTTTTTATTTTCATCTAATGCAGCGGCCATTATTTCCGGTTCTGCACCGAAAAACTTGATGCCATCCGCTCCTTTTTTCGCATTGGCACGCACCCATGTCCGCGCTTGTTCAGGGGTAGAAATCGGAATATCATTCAGCGGATTAAAACTTTCACTAGTTTGACCGAAGCCGGTATACGCCAATATTCGTGGAGCAACGATTTCATTTTTGGCACTTTTCTGTTTTAGAGCCATTGTAAAATCGACACCACGACCACTAGGTTCGCGAACGGTGGTTACGCCATGGCCCATCCAAAGTTTAAAAACATAATCGGGTTCGGCACCTTGGGCGGTACCACCAATATGGCCATGCATATCAACAAACCCTGGCATTAGGTACATGCCATCACAATCCAGTTCTTTCCCACCAGCTTTGAGTTTAGGTCTTTTAGATTCATCAATCGGAACTCCATCATAGCCGACCACTTGAATTTTTTTGATGATGTTGTTTTCAACTACGATATCAATTGGTCCCTGCGGGGGTGCCCCATTACCATTCACAAGCATTACGCCGCGAATAATTAATTGTGAATGTGGTCCATCACCTTTGGCGGATTGCGAAAAATTGCTGAAAGAGAAGAGGAGGGCAGTTAAGATTAAGATTGATTTTGTTTTCATTTCAATTGATTTTATTTTCAGTTGCGCGAAGGCAAAAACCTTTTAATGTATTGTTCAATGGTTAGGATATTTGATTTTTTGTTTGGTCATGAATCCAATGCATGGGCTTTCAACCCCTCCGTCTTCCTATCCGCCAGATGGCGGATGGAATCCACCTCCCCTCGTCTGAGGGGAGGAGCGCTTTACCTCACATTCATTTGACAATATTTTGTTTGAATATCAATAGTTTAATCCCTAGAAGGCACACGAATCTTATCCCCAAGAAATAATGCATTTAAAAAGAGTCGGTTGGTACCATACCAACTACCTCTAAAATTGGGGTTATCGGCAAAAAGCACCACGCGACCGCCGCCCACTTCGCTAACGATAAGCGATGCAGAGGGTTTTAAGTACTCTTCCATATTTTTTTTGGTGATAAAACCATCTATATGCGGATTTTTGCTGTATTTGGCAACGGTACCGTACTCACTTTTGCTCGGCATCAACCAAACCGTATTGTTTTTGTATACGGGAATGGTTGCATCGCGATACCCGAAGGCTAGGGGGTGAGTGGTATCTAAATCTACCCGTAGTATTACACCACCGATACTTTCCTTGCCTAGATTTTCTCCGGCATCAACATAGGGTTTGCGAGTAACTAGAGTGTCCGTTGCTTTTGCGATAGAATCTCTTTTCGCTCCAGTTATGCCTTCTTTCACTAGGTTTTTATCAATTGCCCATTTTGAGGCTGTACCAATAGTAATCAACGTATTGCCGCTACTCACCCACGCTTTTAATTTTTGAATTTGCTTTTTGCTCAAACCATAATTACCGGAAACCATGACCAAGGTATTGTACTTGTTGAAATCGGTTCGGTTAAAATTTCGCATGGGTATTTTACTGATTGGCATGTGTACTCGCCTATCTAGCAGGTGCCAAACTTCACCAGCTTCGTAGGAGCGTGTTCCATTACCGATGAGCATCGCAACTTTGGTTTTTTTCAGTGGTCGCACAAATCGACTGCCCAAATCCACACCTGACAAACTCAGGCCAGAGCTTACCGCGTACATCGGCACTTCATATTTTTGCTGTGCTTTTTGAATGAGCGTATAAACTTCATCGGTACTTATCTTTTGAAGGGAAACGGGCAGCACAAGGCTACCATAATTCATTTTCTTAGTATCATTACCCGAACGCACTGCAAAGGGTTTAAAAGCGGAGGAAAGCACCAATCCGTTTTCTTGAAGATAGTTCAGTACTGCTGGGGCGTTGTAATCATCCCAATCAATGATATAAGCGTAGTCTGATTGTTTGACAGGTGAAACTTTTACCAAGTTTTCTGTGCTTGTAACCTCTTCACCCAGATTCAAACTGTTTACCGACTTGTAACGCATGTTATAGAAATTGGCGAGTGACCATGCAGAGGCATCATAATAGACGCTATCGCGATATTTGCTATATGTTTCGAACATCGACTGTACCATACGATATTGAGGCTGCTTTGTAGGTACTACATATTGATTTCCGGATTTGTATACTTTTATTTTATGTAACAGCAGCTTATCAATAAAAGCTTTGTTCCGATTTTGATCGTACGCATCGCCGAACGAGTACCCTCTTAATTTTGAACGTACTGCCCGACTTTCTGCACTTTTGAAAAAATTTTGTTGGTACTTGCGCATATAGGCCTTGTTGTTCACGGCCGTTTTTACCGTAGTTATGCTCGAAGTAAATTGATTGCGTATCGTAAACGGAAAAGTGATTTTACCAAAGGCGGTAGTCTGTTCATGGCCTCTAGAACTCGCCTGTTCGAATAGGAGTCCGAGTCCGCCTTGCAAATCGGGATAGGAAGAACCATAGCCAGGATAGGTGCCATCGAAGGCTTCTTTTGTAAAGTAAAGCGAACCAATGCTATCGAGTGCCTTTGCAAACTCGGCACCGAACATGGTGTTGAGGTCTTCATAATTTTCCTTGGGCATAATGGGGTTAAGACTTCCATTTGCTTTCATGGGCTCGAAGAAGTAGGAGCTTTGGGTGCCCATTTCATGAAAATCGGTAACGACATTCGGGTACCATTCGTGGTACCATGTCAATTTGCCGCGACTCTCAGGATTGATGCCCAAAAGCCAATCGCGGTTCAAATCGAACCAATAATGATTGGTGCGACCACCGGGCCAATATTCATTATGTTCAGCATCTTGGGGGTCTGATACGTTGGGAGTACCTTGATAGGTATTTGCCCATTGCGTATGGCGATCGCGCCCATCGGGATTGATGGTCGGGTCGATCATGATAATGGCATTTTTAAGATACTTGCGTATTTCAGGATTTTCAGAAGCAACAAAAGTATAAGCACTAAGCAGAGCAGCTTCTGAACTCGAGGGCTCGTTGCCATGTACATTATACGCTAGATTGATAAAAATAGGAACGCCAGCGTAGTTCGTAACATTTTGTGAAACATCCGTAAATGCTAAATGTTGTTTTTTGATGGATTTTAGATTGGAAAGGTTTTCACGAGATGAAATCGTTAACATAACCAATTTGCGGCCCTCGTGGGTTTTTCCGTAGGTATAAATGGAAGCCCTATCTGAAAGTTTAGCCAGCTCTTCTAAATACGCAACGATTCTGTCGTGTCTCGTGTGATGTTCTCCGATACCATAGTCAAGAAACGTTTCGGGCGAAGGAATTTCAGAATTGAAAGGTTGGTATTTCTCTAAAAAGTAATCTTGTGCAAAAGCGGTAGTCCCACAAAATAGCACTAGAAGCATTAGTTTTTTAAACATTTGGGGTCGGTTTTAGTTGAATCCACTAAATATAGATAAAACCAATGCTAAAGAAAAATGAACTGCCTTACAAAATGAGATTAGGCAATGGAAGGAATTTGATCCTGTACTTCTTTGAACTTAACAATGTAATGTGTACCCTTTTTGGTAAGATCGCGAATAATGGAGCCTCGAAGTTGGCGCGCTAGATTATGAATAAGTTTCAACCCCAGCGATTTGGAGTTTTTATAGGTAATTGTTTCTGCAAAGCCATCACCATTATCACCGATGTTGAGCACATATTCGCTGTTCTCATCGCGACGTAATTTGATGAAAATTTCACCTTTCGTATCATCCACAATACCATATTTCAGGGCGTTGGTTACTGCTTCGTTAATTAATAATCCTAGTGGAATAGCCGTGTCGATGTTCAGCTTTACATCGGGAATATCAATATCCAAAGTAATGTTACTACTGGTTCCCTTGATAGATCGAATTAAATATTCAGCAAGGTCTTGCACGTAGGATTTGTATTCTATTTTAGAAATGTCTTCACGCATGTACAACATTTCATGAACCATTGCCATAGAAATAACCCTATTCTGGCTGCTTTTAAATAAGTTTTTAACGGTAACGTCATCTGTATTTCTGGCTTGCATGCTCAACAAGCTAGATACGGTTTGTAAATTGTTCTTTACCCTGTGATGCACTTCCTTTAAAAGGGTTTCTTTTTCTAAAATACGACCCTCTAGCTCGTCTTTGGTTTTGTAAAGATTGTGGTGGGCGTGAAGCAGATTTTTGCCAAAGACCCCCCCTAAGAGGTACACCGAAAAAAGGATACTTAACAAGGCAAAAATATTCTTCGATTGTTCAGGTACTACGCTAGTTACAAAACTGAAATCAGCAATGCTTTGGGAATAAATCAGTAGAATTATGATCAGATTTAGATATAGGTATATCATGCCGTATGCTTTGGTAGTTACATAACCGGCAACAACGATTATTGCTAAAACAAAAATAAATGGACTACTGATACCACCACTATATAAGGTAATTACAATTGCACCGGCAAGGGTCATAATCGAAACAATACCGTAAGTTAATGAAAGGTTTTTATGCGCTTTGTAGAGTAAAGTGTTGACTAGGTTTAATACTCCAAACCCCCAAAAAATAAAAGGTATTACGGTTTTGATGTCAAGAGCGAAATAACAAATGGCACCAAAAATCAAAGCAAAGATGGAAGTGAAATAATTTACTTTCAATATCAGACGCGCCTTGTCTTTTAGGCGTTCATCTACCGTTTTGGTTTTTTGCATAATCCAAAGTTTTAAAATCCGGTAATAGTGGTCTGGTTGTACAATTTATTCAAAAGCGATTTCTTGCTCCGTTTCGTAAAGCTACTTATGTTTTGGTATATATGTCAATTTCTTGACCGTATAATTTGACTTTAAGTACCTTAGAGAAGTGTAAAAAACGAAAAATGCGACCAAATAGGTCGCATTTTTTAGCTGAATTTATGCTCTAGTTATAATTCTGTCAAAACCCATTCTCCTTTATTAATCAACGGTTCGGCCTGTTTATACTTTAGGGTCTTGCTTTCCCCAGACATGATGTTCTTTATCGTTACACGATCATTACGACCTATTTTCGGCTGTTCTCTTGTAATGGTTTCCGTTACCTGTGGTCTTTGACCTTGATTTTGACCTACGGCTCTGTTTCTTGCCGCTAATTCATCATTATTCGGAATTTCTTCCTTACTGGTTTGAATATTCTCTTTTCTTCTAGAAACCGTTCGTGCCTCACTAATCGCATTCGGATTCGATGATGGCAGCGCTCCTTTGAACAAGAAAGAGACCACTTCTTTATTGACATCGTCAATACGGTCTTTAAAAAGTTGGAATGCCTCGAACTTATAGATTAGTAAAGGGTCTTTCTGCTCATGAACCGCTAGTTGAACCGATTGTTTCAATTCATCCATCTTACGAAGGTGCGTTTTCCAGGCGTCATCGATAATTGCCAATGAGATGTTTTTCTCAAAATCGGTCACCAATTGAGCACCACCACTTTCGTATGCTTTCTGCAAATTGGTTACTACGTTCAATGTTTTTACCCCATCGGTAAAAGGCACTACGATACGCTCAAATTTATTCGCATTGTCTTCATATACCTGTTTGATGACCGGGAATGCTGTTTCCGCATTCCGTTTCATTTTGTTCTGGTAGTGCTCATATGCACTTTTGTACAGGGCCGAGGAGATTTCTTGAATTCCCATCTTTCCGAATTCTTCTTCAGAAATTGGCGCTGTAATCGAAAAGTATTTGATCAATTCGAATTCAAAATTCTTAAAGTCGTTGGCTCCTTTATTAGTCTCGGTAATGACCTCGCAGGTATCATAGATCATGTTTGCGATATCTACTTTCAATCGCTCTCCTTGCAAGGCATGGCGTCTTCGCTTATAGACCACTTCACGCTGGGCGTTCATGACATCATCATATTCCAACAAACGTTTACGAACCCCAAAGTTATTTTCCTCCACTTTTTTCTGAGCACGTTCGATAGATTTCGTCATCATACTATGTTGAATGACTTCGCCTTCTTCCAAGCCCATTTTATCCATCATTTTAGCAACACGGTCAGAACCGAACAAGCGCATTAGGTTATCCTCTAAAGACACATAAAATTGCGAACTTCCAGGATCTCCTTGTCGACCCGATCTACCACGCAACTGCCTATCTACACGACGCGAATCGTGGCGTTCGGTACCTACAATGGCCAATCCGCCAGCTGCTTTTACTTCATCACTCAACTTAATATCCGTACCACGACCCGCCATGTTGGTGGCAATGGTTACGATACCGGCATTACCCGCTTCGGCAACAACGTCTGCCTCTCTTTTATGCAATTTGGCGTTCAATACATTATGGGGTATTTTTCGAATATTGAGCATTCGCGAAAGGAGTTCTGAAATTTCTACAGATGTAGTACCTATAAGCACTGGCCTACCTTGTTGCGACAATTTGGTCACCTCGTCGATAATGCCATTGTATTTTTCGCGCTTGGTCTTGTAAATTAAATCTTCTCGGTCATCACGGGCTATAGGTCTGTTGGTCGGAATTTCCATCACATCCAACTTATAGATTTCCCATAATTCGCCCGCTTCCGTAATTGCTGTACCCGTCATACCAGAGAGTTTTTTGTACATACGGAAGTAATTCTGCAAGGTCACCGTTGCAAAAGTTTGAGTCAGGGCTTCAATTTTTACATTCTCTTTGGCTTCGATGGCTTGGTGCAGTCCGTCTGAGTAGCGACGCCCATCCATAATACGGCCTGTTTGCTCATCAACAATCATCACTTTATTGTCCATTACCACATATTCCGTATCTTTTTCGAATAGGGTATAGGCTTTGAGCAATTGGCTCATGGTGTGTATGCGTTCGCTTTTTATCGTAAAATCTTTAAAAAGCTCCTCTTTTTGTTTCGCTTCTTCTTCGATAGCGAGTCCCTGGTCTTCGATTTTGGCTATTTCCCCACCAATATCGGGCATGATAAAAAAGTCTTTGTCCTGCGCACCAGATATGTACTCGACCCCTTTATCGGAGAGTTCAATCTGATTATTTTTTTCATCGATTACAAAAAGCAGGTCTTCATCAACTTTAGGCATTTCCCGATTGTTGTCCTGCATGTAAAAGTTCTCTGTTTTTTGTAGCAACTGCTTGATGCCTTCTTCACTCAAAAACTTGATAAGCGCTTTGTTTTTAGGCAAGCCACGGTGTACACGTAATAACAGGAAGCCACCTTCCTTAGTATCTCCTTCAGCGATTAATTTTTTTGCTTCCGCCAATACGCCTGTTAAGTGCTGGCGTTGCTTTTGAACGATTTCGTTTATTTTAGGTTTCAGTTCGTTGAATTCGTGACGATCACCTTCCGGTACGGGACCAGAGATGATCAAAGGTGTACGGGCATCATCAACCAAAACGGAATCGACCTCATCTACAATGGAGTAGTGGTGGGGGCGTTGTACCAAATCTTTGGGGGTATGCGCCATATTGTCGCGTAGGTAGTCAAAACCAAATTCGTTGTTCGTACCATAGGTGATATCAGCATTGTAAGCTGCACGCCGCCCTTCAGAATTGGGTTTGTGGTAATCGATACAATCGATAGAAAGCCCGTGAAATTGAAATATCGGGGCCATCCAAGCGCTATCTCTTTTGGCGAGGTAATCGTTTACCGTTACCAAATGCGTTCCGTTACCAGATAATGCGTTAAGGTATAAGGGCAATGTCGCCACTAAGGTTTTACCTTCTCCTGTTTGCATTTCGGCGATTTTACCTTGGTGCAGCGCAATACCGCCAATGAGTTGTACATCGTAATGTACCATATCCCAAGTTACATGTTTACCAGCTGCATCCCAAGAGTTTTGCCAAATAGCATTATCCCCATCTAAGGTAACATACTCTTTATCGCCCGAAAGCTCACGGTCATATTCGGTAGCGGTTACGGTCAGGGTTTCATTATCTTTAAAACGTTTTGCTGTTTCCTTCACGGTGGCAAAGGCTTCCGGTAGAATATCGTTAAGGGTGTTTTCCGAAATTTTGTAGCGTTCTTCTTTTAATTTATCGATTTCGCCGTAAATGTCTTCATTCTTATCAATATCATTAGAGGCTTCGACTTCCTCTTCCAATGCTAGAATTTTATCGTTTACCGCTTTACAATCTTCAGCTATTCTCGCTTTGAATTCAAGGGTTTTATTTCGAAGTTCATCCAAACTCAATGCTTCGAATGCCTGCTCGTGCGATTTTATCTTGGTGACCAATGGCTGCAGTTCTTTGACGTCTTTTTTAGACTTGTCGCCCACAAAGGTCTTTAGTATAGAATTTAAAAAACTCATAATCGTTGTACGGTTTTATTCGGATGGATTCACCATTCCTGTCTTTGACTGAAACTAAATTTCAGTAGTACCCCTTCCTTGTCAAAAGATATTCCATTTTAGGGGAATAGGACAAAAACGGATAATAGCTGTCAAAATTACAGAAAATCGGCGAGAACCCTTCATGTGAGAAGGCATAAAAAAAGTCCCAAAAGAGGGACTTTTTTATAGTAAATTGTGTTTTCTGTGTTTAGTATTCATCCTCGTTCCAGAGGTAATCCTCCTCGGTGGGATAATCTGGCCAAATCTCTTCGATAGATTCGTAAATCTCGCCGCCTTCTTCCTCCATTGATTGCAAGTTTTCGACCACTTCTAACGGTGCGCCCGTTCTAATGGAGTAATCGATTAATTCGTCTTTGGTAGCGGGCCATGGGGCATCACTTAAATAAGATGCTAGTTCTAAAGTCCAATACATGGTAAATCTTTGATTTTAATTTTTTGCAAATGTAATTTTTATAAGCAACCAAGCAAGTTTTTTTTGCTTGATTTCACGTTACTTATCAACATTTCAATTCGAAGTAATAATTTGATAACGGAGAAATATGGAAATTATTAGCCCTTTTTCTCAGGAATCCATTTAATTTCTTTCGCTTTTAAGTCATGAGACAATTTTCGTGCCAAGACAAATAGGTAGTCAGAGAGGCGGTTCATATACGTTAGCACCCCTTTATCAATAGGTTCTTGCTCGTGCAATAGTGTTATCATACGTTCGGCTCTTCGGCAAGCCGTACGGGCGATATGACAGTATGACACCGTGGTATGCCCCCCCGGAAGAATAAAATGCGTCATCGGGTCGAGGTCTTCCTCCATTTTGTCCATTTCTTTTTCAAGCAACTCAATATCAGAACTGGCAATTTTCGGAATATTTAAACGGTCCTTCCCGTTTTTAAGAATTGCCTTTGATGGTTCTGTTGCCAAAATGGCGCCTACCGTGAACAGTTTTTCTTGAATGGTGGTCAGTATTTCTGCCGAATTGGCGTCTATATTTTGGTCGCGAATAAGCCCCAACCACGAATTAAGCTCGTCAACAGTGCCATAACTATTGATGCGAATATGGTGTTTTGGGACTCTAGTGCCTCCGAAAAGTGCGGTGGTGCCTTGGTCACCTGTTTTGGTGTAAATTTTCATAGAATGTATTATTGGCGGTAGTTAGTTGAGTATGGATATTCTAATTTTCAAAATAGTGTACATTGCTTTCATTATATCTTCGGTCAAACCTCCATTATACAGTCCGTCGTCATTGTATATATTCCCAGTACTTATTAGAAGTTTAATTTTATTCAATGATTGTTTCAGATTGTTAAATTCAATTGTTTGAATTTTAATAGCTAAATCTAATGTCATTTTTAAAAAATCCAACTTAACAACGCTCTCAGTAAGAAGTTTTTCTTTTTTGCTAAATTTTTCTTTAACGACTTTGCTTTGTCCTTTATTTTTTTCTCTTTCTTTATTAACTAAGTTATCCAAAGTTACCTTTGATTCAACGCCTAATTTCAAAACGTCTGATTGTGTATCTCGATTTTTTATTAATTTATCTCCAAGTTTATTTGAAATTCTACTTAATTGGGTATGGATTTTATTTCGGACTAGAACTTAGTTTAATTAAGGCGTCAAAATCACTTAGATATTCATCTTTATACACGTTTAACAAGTTTTCTGATTTCTTACTGGCAATTTTATGTTGGTCAAAAGAATTACGCTTCAGGTTTAAATTTCTCTCTATTTCAAAGACAATATCTAGTAAGTTTGATTCTATTAATGGAGCGTAGAATTGAGGTCAAAAAACATATTATTTTTTTCGCTTCGTTCTCTGTCAGCTTTTTCGAATTTTCTTTTTTCATAAAAACTGAATACTCCCCAAATCAAGCCTAAAATTGCTACAGGTGATAAGTTCTTTATTATTTCAATCATTTATTAGTATGTTCTATAATTACTGCCAGCAACTTAATACAAGCACTTATAACCATATTTCTATTTTATGATACTTAAATCGAATTAAAGATTTAAACTTGTTTTTTTGTCAAACGAACCAGTTAAAAGAGTTTACCAGGTTGAAAACTACTATTGTGTAGAACATATTTGTAAAGAGAAATTCTTAGGTTCTACAAACTACAAACTACAAACTACAAACTACAAACTACAAACTACAAACTACAAACTACAAACTACAAACTACAAACTGCAAACTACTAACTACAGACCCTCACTCCTTCTCGTCCTCACGCTTATAATCACCCATAAATTTTCGGTCTCTTCTGCTTTTCGACTTTTGTTTGTTCACTCTCGAAATCAAAAGATAGATGATTGCCAATGCACCTAAAACGTAATAAATAAAATCCTTTTCCATAAGAACTAAAATTAGCGGTTTAAATCCGAATCTTAAAATGTTCTTTGGCTTGTTCGGTTCTGAAGAAAACAACACCACAGTAGAATAGGTCTAGCGTAACGGTTACTATAGCATCGCTTTTTAACTGCTCCCAATAGTGTAAACTGTCTTTTGTGCTGTAGATATCATCAATTAGCAATACCGAATCATCATGTAATGTATCGATTTCAGCGACTGATTTTTGAATGCCGTTTGGTTGGGATGCATTTATAAATGATAGGTCAATGGGAGTTTTATCAAACCTAATTTCTGGAAATTTTTGTACTACTTTGTTCTTTAAAGTTTGCCTATCGGATAGTAGTCTTATGTGCTTCGCCTTAAAATAAGCGATGCTTTTCAACAAAACATTCACGGACTTATTTTTAGAATATTCCTGTTTGGAATACAGACACTTGGTCACATAATCATATACAAAAGGGGAGTGTACGCCGTGTTGGTTGGTGGCGGTTAGGCGGTGGGTTAGGTATTTGATTAAGTTGGGCATATTATGATGGTTTGGCGATTTAATAATGGCTTGGGCTTTTACCCCTTCCGACTCCCGACGAAAAAGGAATAAAGATAGTGCAAGGCTTTTAAGAGATTCTTTCTACGGGTAACTTTATATGTTCCTAGGTTACCACCCCGTCCTGCGGACACCCCTCCTTGAAAAATGAGGGGAGCAATTACATTATATAAGTACACTATTCGTTACTATACGCTAGTTCTTTTCGACCTAGTAAACATCCTCCCCTCTAGTGGGAGCCGGAGGTAGCCTTTCATCCGAGTAAAGATTCTCCCCTCTGGGCGAGCTAGAGGGGGCTTATCACTCCATCATCGCTGAAAGCTCGAACCACCTTTCGGTTTTACTTTCGATACCATCGGTGATTTCTTTTAAGGCTTTGGAGAGTTCGGCGATGTCATCTCCAGACAAATCACCCGAGACAAACTGTTGTTCTACTTCCCCTTTTTTGAATTCTAATTTCTGAATGTCTTTTTCGAGCTGTTTGTACTCTTTTTGTTCTAAATAGGAGAGTTTGGTTTTATTGTCGTCTTGTTTCCAAGTATTTTTTGGTGCTTTTGAATCTTCTTTCTGCTTCTCTTTTTCGGCACGTTCCTCGATTACTTTGCTGTCTTCGTAGGCTCTGTAATCAGAATAGTTACCTGGGAAATCTTCAATAAGTCCTTCTCCTCTAAATACAAAGAGGTGATCTACGATTTTATCCATAAAATAACGGTCGTGCGATACTACGATGATGCAACCTGGAAAGTCTAGCAAGAAGCTTTCCAATACATTTAGGGTAACAATATCGAGGTCATTGGTAGGCTCATCTAAAATCAAAAAATTAGGATTCTGAATTAGAACCGTGCACAAATACAGCCGTTTACGTTCCCCACCACTGAGTTTATCCACAAAATCGTACTGTTTTTTGCGGTCAAAAAGAAAACGTTCTAACAATTGTTGTGCGGAAATTTGCCGGCCTTTCATTAAGGGAATAAAATTACCGAATTCACGAATGACATCGATTACTTTCTGGCCTTCTTTTATCGTTATCCCCCTTTGTGTGTAATACCCGAATTTGATGGTGTCGCCCACAATTACTTTACCGCCATCAGGTTGATCTGTACCTGTTAGGATGTTTAAAAAAGTAGACTTGCCCGTACCGTTTTTTCCGATGATTCCGATGCGTTCGCCTTTTAAAAAAGTATAATCGAATTTGTCAAGAATAACTTTTCCCGGGTACGATTTTACCAGTTTGTGCAATTCTAGAATTTTACTTCCGATACGCTCCATATTAATTTCGAGCTGTACTTCGTGTTCTTTTCTGCGTTTACCTGCTTTTTCTTTTATTGCCTGAAAATCATCGATTCGGGATTTTGATTTGGTCGTACGCGCTTTGGGCTGGCGGCGCATCCAGTCCAACTCCTTTTTATAAAGCTGTTTTGACTTGTGGTGCTCTACCGTCTCCTGTTCGATACGAGCTTCTTTCTTTTCCAGGTAATACGAATAGTTGCCTTTATAGGGGTACAAGGTGCCATTTTCCAATTCAATGATTTCATTACAAACGCGCTCTAAAAAAAAGCGATCGTGCGTCACCATAAAAAGAGTCATATTTTCTTTAGCGAAATATTCCTCTAACCATTCAATCATTTCTAAATCAAGGTGGTTAGTGGGCTCATCTAAAATCAACAAATCTGGTTTATTGATGAGGGCATCGGCAAGGGCAAGACGTTTCTTTTGCCCCCCCGATAAAAGCGATACCTTCATTGACAGATCTTCCAATTTTAGCTTGGAGAGTATTTGTTTGTACTGTGTTTCAAAATCCCAGGCGGCAAAGCGCTCCATTGCCTCAAAAGCAGCTTGGTAAGCATCGGCATCTTCAGGATTTGCCAAGGCTTTTTCATAATCGGAAATTACCTGAAGCACTTCATTGTCAGAAGCTAAAATCGTCTGCTCAACCGTTAACGAAGGGTCGAGGTCTGGCTCCTGTTCTAAAAACGAGGTACGCACATCATTGCGATAATTGACCTGCCCCGTATCGGGAGTGTCGGCGCCTGACAGAATATTTAGGATAGATGTTTTTCCGGTACCGTTTTTAGCGATCAAAGCGATTTTCTGGTCTTTGTTGATACCAAAAGAAAGGTTTTGGAAAAGCACACGTTCACCGTACGATTTGGATATATTTTCTACTGTGAGTAGGTTCATTTGTAAAGTTCAAGTTCAAGTTTAAGTTCAAGTTCAAAAAACAAACTCAAATGATTTCTAAAATTAATTGATGTTCCCCAGTTTTATTAGTCTACTTAAAAATAGATAGCGAACCGACAAAGAAACGAGGATAAAAAGAATCAGGGGTGAAAAAATTTGAATTTTTAGCAACCAGAGGATTAGGGTCACTCCGATTAGCGCCAAGAGGAACATTAAATAGATTTTCGTCCACTTTGGAAGTTGTTTTTTTAGTAGCACAAAAGCGATTAGCAGGTTCGGGGCAAAGGCCCACAAGGCGTTAAAATTGGCTTTTGTGGCTTGGTGGTCGGTAGCGAACCAGAGAAAAAGAATCAATATGCCAACGATACCCGTAGTGAAGAACAAGAGGAAATCGAGCCAGCGGCTTCGCTTTTGTTTTTTGAAATCAACATAAGTGACCCCAAGAAAAAGAAGGAGTAAGATCGATAACCAGAATAAGGGAGTTTTGAAAATACTGGTCTTGTTTTTTTCTCTTCCTTCTGGTAGCACTTCTATCTCTTTGTACACCAAATTTTTATCACCCAACTCCGAATCGTTCAACTGATTCAATAGGTTTATGGGTAAAAACGGAGTGCCTTTTTTGTCGATAACCGACCCAAGTGCCAAATCAATACCAAAATTCGACCAAGAATTCAATTCTAAATTTTGATGAATGAGATCGCGATAAGTGGTTTTATCGCCCACATCAACAGTAGCTAACTCCAAATTATCTCCCAATACCGATTTTAGGGCATCAGGTAGGCGAGTAGTGCAGTTATCGAAGAAAAAATCGTATTTGTAAAAGCGATTGTCGGGTAAATGATTGTTTTCTAAAAAATCATACAGTTGCTTTACTTCTTTAGCCGATAAGTTCAAAACCTGCTCTTTTACCCAGCGTTTTTCGTACTTGTACACGTATAAAAATCGGTCGAATGTTTCCTTGTTTATCCAATAATCTAACTTGCCACGGGCAAATTTCATATAAAAATTAGGAGTGTTGAAATCGAACATTCCATAATTATAAACGATATCCATACCAATGGTCGGATCTTGTAATCGAATTGCACTGTGTCCGAATTTACTGTTCAATTCGTCACCGGGGCCGATAGTCAGGATACTGATTTTTGTGAGCGCCGAGATTTTTATCTGCTGTGAAAAACCTAGTATTCCCCAGAAAGTGCATAAGATGATTAAAACCTTTTTCAATCGCATTAAAATCGCATTTAGTATCGTTTGGCAAATATCCGAAATATTATGTAGGTACTTCCTAGTTTATTATTTTTACTCGGTAATCAAAATTTAAGTGTTCCTCTACTTGCCCCGAGGAGTATACTGAATTTAAGAGGCATCCATCAAAACACCAAACAATGAAAAGGCATATTCCCAATTTTATAACATTATTAAATGTATTCTGTGGTTGCGTGGCTGCGGTGTTCGCTGTTTTGAATCAGATGGAACTCGCCGCTCTTTTTGTTTTCTTAGGAATCGTTTTTGATTTTTTAGATGGTATGGCGGCCCGTGTCCTCAACGTTAAAAGCGAATTGGGATTGCAGTTAGATTCCCTAGCGGATATGATTACTAGCGGTCTCGTACCGGGTATCGTAATGTTTCAATTGCTGGGAATGTCAATGAACGGCGGTTGGAACCTCGATTTTCATAGTGAAGTAGCCGGTGATATGATTTGGACCGGAATGAAAATCGCCCCTTTGCCTTTCGTGGGGTTTTTGATAACGATGGCATCTGCATATCGTTTGGCGAAATTCAATATCGATGAAAACCAAGCAACTTCTTTTGTTGGCCTGCCAACACCTGCCAATGCCTTGTTGATTCTTTCATTGCCATTGATTTTGATGTATCAGAATAGCGAATTTATAAACGGAATATTAACGAACCAGTGGTTTTTAATCGGTCTAACGTTGTTGAGTGCCTATCTTTTAAATTCGAATGTGGAGCTGTTCGCTTTAAAATTCAAGAATATGAGTTTTAAGGATAATGCCCTACGATATATTTTTATCCTAGTAAGTTTGGTATTATTGGTGACTATGAAGTTATTGGCGGTACCCCTCATTATCTTGTTTTATATTTTGAGTTCGATAATTAGTGGCTTTTTTCAGAAAGGATGAACTCTATTCGATTTAATTCGTAAATAATTACTGGAGTACTACTTTTAACACAAAATTGAAAAAATTATGAATTCAAAGAAGCGACTACTAATAGCCATTATGGGGCTGGGTCTGGTAATTGCCTGTGGCGATAAAAAGGGAAAAGACGATCACGGTCATTCCCATGATAAGAGCGCGGTAAAAGAAATTAAAATAGGCGATTCTAAGGATGCGTCGAAAATAAAGGCTGCTAAAAAACGAGTAGCCGATAGCTTAAAACGAGTAGACAGCCTTCAACAAGTAAAGGAACACGGCCACGTACACTAGGAAATCCAATTTATGTTGAATTTGCTTAAAACAATCGGTGTTTTCTTGCTGCTGTATTTTATTTCGGCAACTGCCCATGCGCACGGGGTCGATGATGAAACGCAGTCTTTTTTAATGAGTAATAAGGGTGTCGCATTTGGTCCTTTTCTATATATCGGAGCCAAGCACATGCTCACTGGTTACGACCACTTGCTTTTTTTGGTGGGGGTCATTTTCTTTTTGTACCATACTCGCGAGATTCTATTGTATGTGAGTTTTTTTACCATCGGTCATAGTTCAACGCTGCTATTCAGTGTTATGGCCAATATTAATGTGAATGCGTATTTAATCGAGGCGATTATAGCCTTGTCAATAGTGTACAAAGGCTTTGACAATTTAGGTGGGTTCAAAACTTTTTTCGGAAAGCAGCCCAATATTAAAGCCGCAGTTCTGATTTTTGGTCTGTTCCATGGGTTTGGCCTAGCAACCAAATTACAAGAATTCGAATTTGATAAAGAAGAACTATTCGTCAACTTATTAGGCTTTAACCTTGGCGTAGAGATTGGACAGTTTTTAGCGCTGGGAGCGGTATTGTTAATTCTAGGAGTATGGAGAAGGTACCACAGCTATTTAAAATTTTCAAAGGTGACCAATATTGCGCTTATGTCGGCCGGCTTTCTACTGCTTGGCTTTCAGCTGGCGGGCTATTTCAACTCCTAAATCAAAATAATGGATACTACGAATCAACCTATTCTTAATAAAAAACAATTACTGAAATCAGTCCTTTGGGCTTTTGTTATTGGCGCTATTGTATTGGTCACGGCAGTCTTGCCTGCGGAGTATGGTATAGATCCGTTGGGAACCGGCAAATTATTCGGTTTTAGTAAGTTGTATATAGATGACGCGCCAAAAGAAACGTACACAGAAAGCATAATTTCAATACAGACCGACGTTGAGTTGCTGAAATTAAAAAAACTAGGTTCCCCGCCAAGTGTAGCAAAACCTAAAGAGTCTAATAACCCCTCACCGCTAGCACAACTTTCTTTACGTACCGATACCATTACAGTTCTTGTCGCTGCCGGAAAGGGAATTGAATACAAGTTCAAAACACTGAAATACGGTAGTGTAAAATACGATTGGAACACCGATGAAAATGCTATTGTCTACATTGATTTTCATGGTGAAGTATATCAGGAAAATCCACCTAAAGAAGTTTTTTATGAAAGCTATACGCTGGCTTATTCAAATAACATGGCAGGTACTTTTACCGCTCCGTTTAAAGGGAAACATGGCTGGTATTTTAGAAATAAAAGTGCTGAAGATGTTACGGTAAGCCTTCATTTAGAGGGGCAGTATGAGTTGTTGGAGGAATATACTCAGCAATAGCGTAAAAAATTCTAGTTCTTTTTCAGAATGGATGCGGATGCAAATCCTTAAAAATAATTGGAGCTCAGTAGTTAGTTGCCTAATCAATACTAAGTGGAATACAAACGAATGTCAAGTTGAGCGTAGTCCAAACCTACGTTCTAAAAGCGAATAGTTCTCGACTGCGCTCGAACCGACCTTTCAATTGATTTCAAAGTGTTATAATACAGACAACCATATTCCAAATGAGATATGTATTTGACTACTGACGTCTAAAAATAATTTCGATTTTGCGGTATTATTTTTAAAACCATTTCTATTTTTATCCGTAGATAATTTAAACAAATCCAATTACATGAAATTTTCATTTAAAATTATTCTTCTCGTTAGCTGTTTTCTGATTTTTAGTTCGCACGAATTATTTTTAAAGGCAGATTCACATTTTTTAAAAAGCAATTCACAAGCAGAAATTCACCTGTTCAACGGTACATTCGATAAGAGTGAGAACAGTATTACGCGCGATAGGATCGTGAATCCTAAAATAGTGGGACCGGATTATAGTTTTTCTCCTGTAGATGGTGATTTTTACGATAAAGACAATGCTACATTTTTAAAATTCAAAACAGGGAAAGAAGGAACCTATGTTGCAGGTATTTCAACCTTGCCGAGAAATTTGCAAATGACCGCTGAGAAGTTCAACGAATATTTAGAGCATGAAGGTTTGGAAAGTACTATTGAGGAAAGAGAAATGGACGGGAGTATCGATTCTGGTGCAAACGAAAAATATTCAAAGCATGTAAAATCGGTATTGCAAGTTGATGGTATGCGCACAGATCATTATCAGGTAAAGATGAATTACCCTATAGAGTTTATTCCCTTATCTAACCCATTTGATGCTGAAGCAGGAAAACCTATTTCGTTTCAATTGCTTTACGATGGAAAACCTTTAGCAGCTCAGACGGTACATTATAGCACTATAATACCTGGTGTAGATGCTCATGAAAACGAAAATTCCACAAAAACGGATGAGGAAGGTATCTGTACCATAAGTCCGGGAACTTCTGGAAAATGGTACGTTGCTACCATACACATGATGAAAAGTGAGGAAGAGGGAATTGATTATGAATCGAATTGGGCAACGCTTACGTTTGCCATTAAATAGTCTTAGAAATCTAACTTCTTTCTGCGAAGTTCAAAATTTTGTCCCAGATATACTTTACGCACCATTTCATCGGCTGCTAAATCTTCGGGATGGCCAGATTTTAAGATTCCGCCTTCGAACATTAAATAGGAACGTTCGGTAATGGCCAGTGTTTCTTGTACGTTGTGGTCGGTAATCAAGATACCGATGTTCTTGTCTTTTAACTGCGCTACGATACGTTGAATATCTTCTACGGCGACTGGATCTACACCTGCGAAAGGCTCATCTAGTAAAATAAACTTTGGGTCGGTCGCTAGTGCTCTTGCGATTTCGGTACGACGGCGTTCTCCTCCGGATAATAAATCCCCACGATTTTTTCGAATGTGTCCCAAACCGAACTCTTCAAGCAGTGATTCCATCTTCATTTGCTGTTCTTTCTTGCTTAATTTAGTGAGCTGCAATACGCTCAATATATTTTTCTCAACGCTTAACTTTCGAAAGACAGAAGCTTCTTGGGCCAAATATCCGATGCCGTTCTGTGCCCTTTTGTACATGGGAAATTTGGTGATTTCCATATCATCCAAAAAAATCTTACCGCCGTTTGGCTGCACAAGCCCAACGATCATATAGAACGATGTTGTTTTTCCCGCGCCGTTAGGTCCTAACAAACCAATAATCTCACCTTGGTTTACTTCCAAAGAAATACCGCGAACGACTTTACGTCCGCTGTAGGTTTTCATAATGTTATTGGCTCTTAGCTTCATATTTAGAGTTCAAACTCAAGTATCGAATACAAGTTCAAAAAACGAGAGCGGTGTAAGAAGCGATTTGTTCACCTCATTGTTTATTCCACCATTATGATTTCAAAACTAAACTAAACACTAGGTATAGTAAAACAATTACGGTTTTTTTAACCTTCTTACATATTATATACAAGAGAGGTTTTTAACTAGGCCTCATGTTTTTAGCAGCTCTTTTTGCTTCTTTTTTTAGAACAATTTTTGAAATATAAATACTGACTTGGTATAAAATCAAAACGGGAATTGAAACGATTATTTGGCTAGCTACATCTGGCGGAGTAATTACCGCCGATAAAATCAATACTATTACAAGCGCTATTTTACGGTATTTTTTCATGATTTCTGGCGTCACCAAGCCCACTTTGGTCAAAAAGAAAATAATAATCGGCAGTTCGAACAAGACTCCGCAGGCAAGAACAGCGGCCTTAATTGTGCCTATGTAAGAGTCTAAATCAAACTCGTTCAAGACTATCTCACTGACTTGGTAGGTGCCTAAAAAGTTAATGGAAAGTGGTGCTACCACGTAATAACCGAACAATACGCCCAAAAAGAATAGAAACGAGGCGATAAAAATAAAGCCTTTTGAATTTCGTCGTTCTTTGTCGCGAAGCCCAGGGCTAACGAATTTCCATAGTTCATAAAGCACATAGGGGAAACTGACGATGAACCCGGCCCATATCGATGTCCATATATCCGCAGAAAACTGCCCAGCCATTTTTCGACTTTGAATAGTAAAGGGAAGCTCATCGGCACAAAAATCTGACTCAAAGCCGAGGTAAGTGGCCGCTCTACAAAAGAATTTGTAGGTTGGAAAATCCATTTTCGATGGCCCAAAAATTATGACGTCAAAAATAAAGCCACTCATCATAAAAGCTGCACTACCAAGTACGACAACAGCTATGGTCGAACGAATTAGATGCCATCTTAACTCTTCGAGATGGTCTAAGAAAGACATTTCATTAGGGTCGCTTTTCGCTTTTGCCATTACAATATGCCTTCGTTAATTAGGTTGTGCAGATGTACAACGCCTTTATATTCACCTTCCTCAACAGCCAAAAGTTGAGAAATACTTCTGTCTTGCATTAGCTCTAATGCTTCTATGGCAAGTACGTCGGCTGCAATTGTTTGGGGGTTAGACGTCATAATGTCTCTCGCAGTTAACCCGTTAATAGAGTCGTATTTGTTAAGCATTCTACGAATATCCCCATCGGTAACAACTCCCACTATTTTCCCGTTTTCCAATACCGCGGTAACTCCAAGCATTTTTTCAGAAATTTCAACAATCACCTTTTTGATATCACTATTAATGCCTACTTCAGGTTTTTGGTTCGTAGGAATAATGTCGGCGACTCTTAGATATAAGCGTTTTCCTAAAGCCCCTCCAGGATGGTATTTGGCAAAATCCTTTTTTCCAAACCCTCTCAATTCTAGTAATGTCAATGCTAATGCATCTCCCATAACCATTTGTGCAGTGGTACTTGTGGTGGGGGCGAGGTTATTCGGGCAGGCTTCTTTTTCTACAAAAGTGTTCAATATAAAATCGCCTTGCTGCGCTAAAAAAGAATCTGGATTCCCTGTCATGCTTATCAGCTTGTTGTTTCCTCGTTTTATTAACGGTACAAGGACTTTAATTTCGGGAGTGCTGCCACTTTTACTTATGCAAACCACCACATCGTTGTCTTGAATGGTTCCTAAATCACCATGAATGGCATCGCCGGCATGCATAAATATTGCAGGGGTTCCTGTAGAATTTAACGTGGCCGTAATTTTGGAGGCAATAATGGCACTTTTTCCAATACCCGTAACTACTACTCTGCCTGTAGATTGTAGAATGCATTCCACAGAATTTTCGAAATCTTTATCAAGCAATGAAATTAAATTGGCAATGGCATCTCGTTGCAGACCAATTGTTTTCCTGGCAATGTCAAGTATCGATTTGGAGTCGTTCAATTTTTTAATGAATTTTTAAGATAATTTTCCTAAAAGAAAGTACTATATTTAGGAATACAAAATTACACATTCTTAGCTTATCGCAATTTAATATCGGTACAAATTGAAGTGTACTACATTCCAAGTGCAAAAAAGAAAATATATCGCATAATTAACGAAGTTTGAATCACTCTTTAGATTAAGTTTTCAAATGACAAATTATAGTACTGTTTTGAAACAGAACGACTTACACGTACCATTAAAACATTTTTTTGGATTTTCTTCCTTTAAAGGTCTCCAAGAGGAGGTGGTACAACATATTTTAGATGGTAAGAACGCTTTTGTGATTATGCCAACTGGTGGCGGAAAATCGCTCTGTTATCAACTACCTGCACTAATGCAAGAAGGCACTGCAATTGTAGTTTCTCCTTTAATTGCATTGATGAAAAACCAAGTGGACGCCATTCGGGGTATTTCCTCTGAACACGGGGTAGCCCATGTGCTCAACTCTTCATTGAACAAAACCGAAATTAAAGCAGTAAAGGCAGATATTACATCAGGGGTTACAAAATTGCTTTACGTGGCGCCTGAATCGCTTACGAAACCTGAATATGTCGAATTTTTACAAACAGTGAAGCTTTCTTTTATGGCAGTTGATGAGGCGCACTGCATTTCGGAATGGGGTCATGATTTTAGACCAGAGTATCGCAATTTACGCTCGATTGTAGATCGCTTGGGAAGCGACATTCCGATTGTTGCGCTAACGGCAACGGCAACTCCTAAAGTACAAGAAGATATCGTAAAGAACCTTCGTATACCCGGAGCGCGCCTTTTTAAAGAGTCATTCAATAGACCCAATTTATATTATGAAGTGCGCCCTAAAACGATAGATGTTGATTCTGATATTATACGATTTGTAAAGAAAAATGCAGGCAAATCGGGTATTGTTTATTGTCTTAGCCGAAAAAGAGTGGAGAGCCTTGCACAAGTATTACAGGTAAACGGAGTAAGCGCCGTACCCTATCATGCTGGTTTTGATGCCAAAACAAGGTCAAAATATCAAGATATGTTCTTGATGCAAGATGTAGATGTGGTGGTGGCCACGATAGCCTTTGGTATGGGAATCGATAAGCCAGATGTTCGTTTTGTGATACACCATGATATTCCTAAAAGTATAGAGAGCTACTATCAAGAAACCGGTCGCGCAGGTCGTGATGGGGGCGAAGGGCACTGCCTTGCTTTCTATTCGTATAAGGATATTGAGAAGCTAGAAAAATTTATGTCGGGCAAGCCTGTGGCAGAGCAAGAAATCGGAAATGCCTTGCTACAGGAAGTAGTAGCATTCGCCGAAACTTCAATTTCTAGAAGAAAATTTATACTTCACTATTTTGGAGAGGACTTCGATGATGTAAATGGCGCGGGAGCCGATATGGATGATAATGTGCGAAACCCAAAAGAGAAGGTAGAAGCACAGGAAAACGTGGTTAAACTCATCAAAGCCATTCAAGAAACAAGTGAAAAGTTCAAGTCAAAAGAAATCGTAAGAACCTTAACTGGCGAGGTCAATGCTATGCTGGCCTCCTATAAGACCACTGAGAAAAAAGTTTTCGGTACCGGGTCTGATAAAGATAAGAGCTATTGGATGGCCTTGATTCGACAGACATTGGTAGCAGGTTTATTGAATAAAGAGATTGAACAGTATGGCGTACTGCACGTTACCGACAACGGAAGAGCATTTTTGGGGAACCCACAGTCATTTATGATGACAAAAGATCACGTATATGGTGCGGCTGAGAACGATGCCATTGTGAGCGCTGCCAAAAGTGGTGGTGTTAGTGACGAAAAATTGTTAAGGCAATTAAAAGCCCTCCGCAAAAAGCAGGCAGATAAGTTGAGTGTGCCCCCATATGTAGTTTTTCAAGACCCCTCTTTGGATGATATGGCATTGAAGTATCCGATTTCGATGGAAGAGCTTCAGAACATTCACGGGGTAGGAGAGGGTAAAGCTAAAAAGTACGGAAAACCTTTTGTCGAATTTATTACCAGTTATGTTGAAGAAAATGAAATTATACGACCAGATGACCTTGTAGTAAAAACTACTGGGGCGAATTCGGGTTTAAAACTGTATATCATTCAGAATGTAGATCGTAAACTTCCTCTAGATGATATCGCTTCTGCAAAAGGTATTGATATACCTGAGCTTATTAAAGAAATGGAACAAATAGTGTTCAGCGGTACAAAACTAAATATTGGTTATTGGATCGATGAATTATTTGATGAGGATCAACAAGAAGAACTGCATGATTACTTCTTGGAAGCTGAGACAGACAGTATTGAGGAGGCCTCTTCCGAATTTGATGGTGATTACGAAGATGAAGAACTACGTTTGTACCGTTTAAAGTTCTTTAGTGAGGTGGCGAACTAGAATAGTATTACTGCTACTTGTGAATACATACTTTGATTTTATAAAATAGTTTGAAGATTTTTAAAACAAAAAAACCAAGACACATCCGCGCTTTGGTCTTTTTCTCGTTTCAAAATGATTAAATTCTAGAAATCAATACTCTCCAGAATATCGATTAAGCTTTCTTTTTGTTCCTCATCCATATAAGAAATAATAACATTGAAACTGAAGTCATTACTAACGGTACTGTAGTAGCGTTGCTTTACTTCGACACCTTGGTGGTTCAAGACTGCCTCCATATAAGCGAATTCTTGCCCTCCGAATGTTTTAGTACCTGTGCTATCATCACCAAAAGAATAATTCAATTGGGTCTGTTGTAATATTTTCTTTGTTGCTTTTAAGTAATCTTCTCCACTATTTACACCAACCGCCATTGCGATGTTTTCGGCAATTATAATTAAATTACTATTAAAATTACCAACATTGGTTTTAGGGTCGAATTCAAAAACACTCAATAAATTGGCAGTATTTACCTCAGAAGCTTTTAGTTTAGCCTTGGTGACCATGTCGTCTCCTAAAAGTTCTGTCCCAGCTTTGGCCATGTCTTCTAGCTCGGCCTGCGTTTGCACATACCACTCTACGGGTAAATCTATCGACATACCGAAATACTCGTTGGAGTAGGTATGGTCGACAACTTTCCCGTAATCAAAATTTTCGGGTTTGCCACCTTTACAACTAACTAGGACTACTGCCAAAAAACAAAGTACAAGTGGTTTTAGATTTTTCATTTACTACAGATTAAAATTTTAAATGGTTTATAACCAAACGGTTTTGAAGGTTACTTATTTAATAGTACAAATTTGCTTCATAACAAGAGGATAAAAACTAAGGTTTAGTGGGAAAATACAATCCCTGAAAAAGGGGTGTAAAAAGTATTTTTAAATTGTTTAACATTTTTAATTAAAAATTAAACAAAAAATTAAGAACCTTAACGTTCCATGCTAATTACATTTGTTCAAACAAAAAAATATATTATGAAAAACATTAAAATTTTATTGGGTGCTGCAATCTTGTTATTTGCTGGCGCAAAGTCTATTGCGCAAACAGATAACCTTGTTGGAGTAGCCGTTAATAACGAGAACTTTTCAACGCTTGTAACAGCGGTAAAAGCTGCAGAATTGGTAGAGACTTTAAGTTCAGAAGGTCCGTTTACTGTGTTTGCTCCTACAAACGATGCCTTTGCAAAATTGCCAGAAGGCACTGTTACAAGTTTACTAAAAGTAGAGAGTAGTGAAACCCTAACAGCAATACTGACGTATCACGTAGTAGCTGGAAAATATGGTGCCGAGGATGTTATAAACGCGATTAACGGCAATGAAGGGTCATTTACAGTCTCAACTGTTCAGGGTAATGAAATCACGTTGACGCTCGAGAATGATAAGGTTGTCTTAACTGATGCAAATGGAGGTAAGGCTACGGTTATAATGGCAGACGTGCAAGCGAGCAACGGTATAATACATGCCATTGATTCGGTAGTGATGCCCATGTAATATGTAATCGAAATTACTATAGTTTAAATTAGAAACCTCTGTCTTATCATTTTAAGACAGAGGTTTTAATTTTTTAACCAACAATGAATTTAGGGTTTTGAAGCACTTCCGCTATCCTTTGCCTTTTTCAACTGTCGCTGTATTTTACGAATTGCCGATTCAATAGATTTTTCAGGTTCAATGATATTAAATTCCCCCCAAAAATCTGGGTCTGAAAAGCCCAAAGCTTCATCGCTAAGTATAATCGATGTTTTTATGCGCTCTTTTGATTTGGGTAACTTACCAGCAAGGTTTTTCTCCCAATCAGTAACTGCCATCTCGCAGGTCATGCTATAGACTGAGTTAAATAATTTTTTGTCCCAATTTATTTTGAATTCAAGTAGTACGTTACTGTAACCATAGTACCATTTCCCATTTTTCTCTCTATAATCTACGCGATAAGCAACCTCGGTAGGGTAGACGTTCGCATTACGAGGTTTTTTGCGCACAAACATTTTTGATGCGATATCCTTGTCGGTTATGTTTAAGGAGTAGACAGCACTTTTTAATATTTGCATATCGGCATCGATATAAAGCTTGCCTTTGTACATAGGTTCAGCAACTGTTGCTTTTTGCTCAAAACCGATTACGTACAACAACCTTTCATTTTCTCTTGTGGTACGTTCAAAACTAAAATCATAATCTTTGATGGTACCTTCAGTAAAAATATATTCAGGATATTTCATGATGTCTACCAATAATGCATTGTAAGGCCCACCTTGTAATTTTAGCGCTACCGTGTCAAGACGTGAGTAATCCGTGCTTTTTCGGGCTTTATACAGTTGCATGGCATCCTTGCTCTTTGAATCGTATGGTGTCTTATAAATGTTGACTACAGCTTCTGATAGCGACACATTTTTTCTTCGACGCTTTATGGTTTCCCTATAAAATGCGGTCATCAAGGTCGGATCGTCAAAGTAGTTCTCGCCCTTCTTTTTCAACGTTTCAATAACTAAAGCACGCGCATCCTTGGGAGCGTTCAAATCAACTCCTGTTAGTTCAAAAGGTGATTCTTCTAAATAAATCTTGTTATAGTCTTTTGTAAATTGAGCAAGTGCTATAGTTTGCGTCCTATACCCTAAAAAAGAAATGATAACATTACCTTCTGCGATAGTATTTGGTACTTTCAGCGCAAATTCCCCCTCTGTGTTACTGACCGTACTAACATTTGTGTTTTCAATTGATAGCGTTGCAAAAACTAGTGCTTTTTTAGTGTCTTTATTCAAGATCTCACCTTTATACTCTTTAAATGACGTTTGTTGTTGTATATTTTGAAACCCAAGTACGGTATCAGGGTAGATAGTAAGTATCATTGAAATAAATAGGATACTAACAATGCTTTTTGGTCGTAAAACAATAAGTCTTTTTCTCATGACATTTTTTATTTGTGGCAACTTACTCTAAGTTAATGATTATTAATTAATTAATATGTTAACTTTAACTATTCATTCGCTACTCTATTGGTGCTGAAAGGCTTCGTAAATAGTGTTTAAGGCTAAACTCCTTTTATTTTGAGACGTATTTTTGAACGTTGTAGGTAGAGAGACATACGGATACGAATAGTCACCTTTAACCACAACAAAATGTAGATGTGCATACCCCGCAAGTCCCGTATTTCCGCTCAGTGCTATTTCTTGCCCTTGCGTTACTTCATCCCCTACGCGCACAATAGCCCCGTATGCAGTTAAATGCATGTACATGGCAATCATTCGGTCTTCGTGCTTAATAGCTGCTAAATTATTTGGGAAACCACCGTCTACACCCGTTTCCTCTATAAATACTGCCTTTCCGGCCCTAAAGGCCGTAATCATAGTGCCAACGGACATTTCAAAATCAATTACAAACTGATCAGGTCTGCCTACACTATGATAAGAACAGGAACAATGACTAAGCATAACCCTGTATGCGCTGCCAACTGGATAGGGTAGCACATATTCTGAGGTTTTCCAATCCTTATAGATTGTATCGGGACATCCTTTTGCAGGATTAAAATCTATCTCAGTGAAAACTATCTGGTCGTCTTTGGATTTATTTTCAGGAAAATCGACTTGTTTTTTACTACAACCTAGCAAGTTCGAAAATAGATAACAGATTAAGTATGTCAGCAGAATTTTTTTCATAGCTTTTGCTTTTTCCCATCAGTGGTAAATTTAAATGCTCACCTTTTAAAAGGTGTCTCTTCTTATAAACCTTTACATATTTTATATAAACTTAGGAAGCATTTGCCTGCTTTCTATATACCGTAGGCGAGGATTCGCCAAATTTTTTGAACGCTTTGTAAAAGGAAGCTCTGTTGTTAAACCCCACGTCATAAGCGATTTGAGTCATAGTTAATTGGTTCGTTTCAGTTTTCATCAACAGATTTTTTGCATCCTTAATGCGGTACTTATTGATAAAATCAAAAAATGAAAGATTGAAATGTTCATTGATGATTTGAGAAGTGTGATTTCTTGAAAGATTCATCAAACGCGAAAGGTCATCCAACCTTAATTCATGATTTAGATACGGTTTTTCAGCTTCCACGATGCGTATCAATTTTTGTTTCATTTCAAGTGATAGTGCATCCGACAAGCCCGTGTTTTTGTATTTGACAAAAGGCAACACTTGTTTTAAAGATTTTCCGTCGAAGACCTCTGGCTGTACGAACCCAAAAAAGGCCAACATTCCGATAAAGAAAACAATTGCAATATCTACTACATAATCATAAGAAGGGTTTATGAATTGAAATCGAATAAGGAATATATAAATGGCGAATGCCAATGCGAACCCACTATAGGAGCCAACAAACCATTTCAGCCATCTGTTTTCCCTAAAACCTAGCTGTTTTTTATTCTCAAAAGTTAAGTAGGTATAGCCAGCATAAGAGAACATCAATATAATGATCAACCAAATCGCGTAGCTCGGAAAAACAGCATAGCTCCATGTCTCACCCTTGGTGACCACTTGAAGCTTTTCTATAGTGTTTAAGAAATAGAAGGGAGATAGCATTCCTATGATAATCAGAGGCGGGATCAGAAATAATAAATCGGACGTCATGAATTTATCGCCTTTACAAACATTACGAACATAAATAAAGAGGAGTGGCCCGTAAACTACCCAAAGCGGAAAATGGGTTAAATCAATATGAATAAATTCCCTCGTATATAGCCATCCCGACCAGCGTAGACAGTTGTTCAACATTTCGAATGCAAACAAAAAAGTATAAAGTGCAAGTATGCGATTGGCGAACTTACTTCCTTTTCTTTTGAACAAAAAAAGAACGGAGAGCAGTACGCCAAGAAAAACGAAGAAAAGAAAGAGGATAATTATCCAATTCATATCAGAAACCCTTTAACACTAAAGATACGCATAGCTATTTCGTAGCTGTCTCTTTGTGTAGGGAATCAAGCCTGACCATCAAAAGTTTTGTATGATTGAGCCACCAACCGATTGATTTCAGTTAATTCCTCGTTCGTTAAATCGCGCCATTTGCCAACAGGAATGTCAAGTTCAACGTTCATTATTCGAACCCTCCTAAGTTTAGTAACTTCGTAATATAAGTATTCGCACATGCGTCGAATTTGGCGATTTAAACCTTGGGTGAGAATAATTTTAAACTCGTATTTACATAGTTGTTCTACCTCGCATTTGCGGGTAGTCGTATCTAAAATGGGTATGCCGTTTCGCATTCTTTGCAAGAACCTTTGAGTTATGGGTTTGTCAACGGTAACTATGTATTCTTTTTCATGATGGTTTCTTGCTCTAAGTATCTTATTAACGATATCGCCGTCATTAGTGAGAAAAATAAGCCCTTCACTAGGTTTATCTAGCCTCCCGATCGGGAAAATGCGTTTGGGGTAGTTTATGAAATCGATGATATTATCTTTTTCTACTCTCGTATCGGTAGTACAAACAATGCCGATTGGCTTGTTAAATGCAATATAAACAGGTTTTTCAGAAGGTTCTGAAATAAGGGCGCCATTTACACGAACTTCATCGCCCTCAACAACCTTTGTTCCCATTTCAGGCACCTGACCATTAATGGTAACCCTGCCTTGTTCTATTAGTTTATCTGCTGCCCTTCGTGAGCAATAGCCAACTTCGCTGAGGTATTTGTTGATTCGGGTTTGTTTGGGTTCTTGCACGTGCTATTTTAACAAGCTCAAATTTAAAAGAATAAGAACTGGAATGCTAGTTTATGGTATCTGAATATTTCAAAGATAGCTCAGGGTTTCAATAATAGCCAAGCACTTTGGGCGAGGAAAATACGATGATTAGAGGGGAACTGTGCAAAATAAAATTATTAAAGTTTGAGTGTTTTTCTATATGTCAATGTTTTTAATTCAGTTCATAATCATATAGCGCCCTTCCCAATTCTGCCATAAATGGAAACCCAACGGTATCGTATTCATACTTGTTATCGTTGAAAACAGCATTTTTGTTTACTAAAATTGTAGCAGTCAATAAAAACTCGACATCGTTTTCAGTGTCTTTAATGTACGCACAATCGGTTAATGTGCCATAGGCATCACCGACTTTATTATAGATGTGAATATACTCGGGTATGTTTTCTTTAGTATCACCGTACATAAAAAACTTACAGTACCCATCATAGTAGGTTTCTGCATCGTAACCTGCTTTTCTAGGAACGGTGTGCATCGCAGTTTGTACAAAATCAAGTTGTTCTGCTGTCAAAGCGATTTTTTCTTGTGATCGGTACAGTTCAGGAAACAGCACAGTTTTGAGCAATTCGTGCTGCGTCTCGATAGGATAATAATTCTTTAAGCTAAAATCAAATGCTGCGGTTATTAAAGAATCTTCTTCGATGTAGCCGATTCCTTTTTCGAGATATTTTAAAGACAAAGGTTCCGCTGTAGTATTGACGGTTCCTGTCAAGGTAGTCGTAGTACTATCGTTACTGTAAATAATCAATGGTTTCGTGGTTATTTCATGTGCCTCAGGTGCTGATAACCTGTGCGCAATCCGAATAGGGCCAATACCGATTTTTTTTAGTTCGGCATTGATGTGGTCTTGCCCCAAAAATTCGAACAGTCGATTGTAGGCGGCATTATCACTAACTGCAAATATTTTTTGTATTTCTTTGGCAAAGGTGGTTATGACCGAGTCACCTTCTATATAAAAGCTACTATTTCTATCCATTCCCTCTATAGTATTCAATTTAGCCAAAGCCAATAAAGATATAGGGAATTTCACCGTACTAGCAGGGTAGAAATAGTTGGTAGAATCGACTTGAAAATCATAGTCTTTGAAAGAAATCTGCTCACCTTCTCTTTTAATTCGGGAAAATTTTATTTGAACCGCATGCTCTTCTAGGTTATCCATAACCCTTTTAATGTTAGCATTTTCAGATGCCAAGGCCTGTTCTAGGGGATTTTCGGTTGAGTTTTCTTTCTCCGAACAGGAAAAAGTAAGGAATGTGATTACTAATAATACGTAGTTTTTCATTAGGTCTCAAATTATTTTTGGATTTACAAGGCCGTACCTGGAGCGACCCATAGTTCTCCTCTATGTGGTTTTAAGGCATCTCTGGTCGCGATCATATCTTTTTCTTCAATGACCATATAAGCGATGCTGTGCATATCGGTAAGGTTTTGAAATCCTGTGGCCTCTGAAGATACCGTTTCAATAGCGATATATTCTTTCAAATGCTTCTCATGATGCTCAGCTGTCTGTGACGCAGCTGGTCCTCTAAAATCCCAAATTAATTTAATTTTTCTGCTCACTATTTATTTTTATATGTACCATATCGAAGGTACTAAATTCTGATTGAGCGTTAAAAATAAGCTAAGGATTGCTTGCACTACTTGCGCAACATCTGGTATTTGTTATTTTTGCACGATGCAGTTTAAAAGAGGACTCTCTAAAGTATGTATTTCTTTTGTCTTACTGACGGTTATGTTAGTTGGTTTATGTTCTTGTAGTAAGTTTTTTGAAAAACCCGCTGATCAGGAACCAATTGCACGTGTGGGCGATGAGTATTTGTATAAATCAGAAATTGAACCGCTGCTGGGCAAGACTATTTCAAAAGAGGATAGTGCGTCGTTCGTGACCAATTATATCAATAATTGGGCTTCCAAAAAATTGCTATTGGGCAAAGCCCAAATTAACCTTTCTGAAGAAAAACTTGCAGAGTTCAATAGTTTGGTGTCGAATTACCGTAACGATTTATATACACGAGCCTACAAAGAAGCACTCGTAGCTCAAGGCAGCGACTCTTTGGTAACTCCGCAGCAACTAGAAGATTTTTACAATACAGAGAAAAACAATTTTCGATTAAAAGAGAAGCTGGTACAGCTTCGTTTTGTACAGTTGCCTAACGGTTTTTTAAACAGATTGGAGGTCATCAAAAAATTGAAAAGTTTTAATGAAGCCGATGTTGAGTATTTGGACTCTATCGGAGTGCAGTTCAAGAAATTGAATTTTAACGATTCCATCTGGATAACGGCCGACCAAGTAATTGCGGAAATACCGCCGTTGACCACTAAAAATGAGAAAGAGTACTTAAAAAAATCACAATTTTTTGAGTTGAAGGATGCAAAGGGGGTATATTTGGCCAAGGTTAATAACGTACGTAAAGTAAACGACGTTGCGCCGCTTTCCTATATAGCCCCAACCATAACCCAAGTTTTGCTCAGCCGTAGAAGATTAGATTATATTCGAAAGTTAGAGACAGAAATAATTGATGAGGCTGTAAAAGACAAAGAATTTGAAGTATATGCAAAAGATGATAAATAAGCTTTTTTTAGTTTTAGGTGTACTGAGCACGAGTCTGATTTTCGCTCAGGAAATAGATAGCATTCCCGATACTCAGATAGACCCCAACGATATGCTGGTCGAAGCAGAAAAGGTGGTCGTAAAAGATTCGGTAAAAGCCTATGATCGAGTAAAGCTCGATGGTATCGCCTCGGTAGTGGGTGATTATGTGATTCTTGAATCAGATATCGAAAAAACACTGATAGACCTTAGGAGTCAAGGGGCATCTGTCGAGGATATAACCACCTGTGGGCTTTTAGGAAAATTAATGGAAGATCGTTTATATGCGCACCAAGCGGTTCAAGATAGTATTTTGGTTTCTGACGATGAGGTAAACGCTACCGGAGATCGGCAGTTACAACAATTGGTGCAGCAAATCGGTTCTATGGAGAAAGTGCTTGCCTACTACAGAAAGGAAAACGAAGCAAGTTTTAGACAAGAGTTGTACAAAATAAATAAACTACGAATGCTGTCTGAAAAAATGCAGCAGAGTATCGTTTCTGAAATTGAAATAACTCCAGAGGAAGTGCGTCAATTTTTTAAGAAGATTCCCGAAGACCGGCGTCCTGTTTTCGGAGCAGAGATGGAGATAGCGCAAATAGTCAAAAAACCAAAACCTACCGATGTTGAGATACAGGCCACGATAGATAAGTTGAATAAAATTAAAGGAGACGTAGAAGATAACGATTCAAGTTTTAGTGTAAAAGCGATACTTTATTCCCAGGGACCTTCAAAATCGCAAGGAGGTCTTATACCCAGTGTTACCAAAAATTCGGGCTTAGTAAAAGAATTTAAAGATGTTGCCTTCACCCTTAAGGAAGGTGAGGTCTCTGAGCCTTTTGAGACACAATTTGGCTGGCACATAATGTATATGGAAAAAATAAGAGGGCAGGAATTAGATGTGCGACACATCCTATTGCAACCTGAAATATCTAGTAAAGCCCTTGAGAACGCGAAAGCAGAGTTGGATAGCGTTCGCCAACAGATTTTAGATGGAAAGTATACTTTTTCTGAAGCCGCATTGAATTTTTCTGATGAAGAGGAAACCAAATATGACGACGGTAAATTGAGAAACCCGCAAGATTTCGGACCCCGTTTTGAATTGACCAAAATGGATCCAACACTGTACAATCAAGTACGTAATCTAAAGGATAATGAAATTTCATACCCTATTCAGGAGGAAGACGAACGTGGTGGCGGAATTTCGTTCAAACTAATGCGTGTAACCAATAGGTACGATGAACATGTGGCCGATTTCGCCCAAGATTACATTAAAATTCAACAACTGGCAAAAACCGAAAAACAGTTTGAAGCCATAAAAAAATGGATGGACGAACATATTGATGAGACGTATATTAGCGTAAACGATTCTAGAAAAGACTGTGAATTCGCAAATAACTGGGTCAAGAAATAGCATGTCAGACGTTACAGCAATCAATAATTTAGTTCAGAAACACCAAGCATTAAAACAAGAAATTGCAAAGGTTATAGTAGGGCAACACGGGGTTGTTGAGCAAATTTTACTGTCTATTTACACAGGTGGGCATTCTTTGTTGATCGGGGTTCCAGGCTTGGCAAAGACCTTAATGGTAAATACCATAGCACAGACTTTGGGGCTTGATTTCAAACGCATTCAATTTACTCCAGATTTAATGCCAAGCGATATTTTGGGGAGCGAGGTATTAGATCAAAGCAGAAGTTTTAAGTTTATCAAAGGCCCTATATTCTCCAATATCATTCTTGCAGATGAGATTAACCGTACTCCGCCCAAAACACAAGCGGCATTGTTAGAAGCGATGCAGGAGCGTTCGGTTACGATTGCCGGGCAGCAGTATAAATTAGATTTACCTTATTTTGTTCTTGCCACTCAAAATCCGATAGAGCAAGAAGGAACGTACCCGCTGCCAGAAGCGCAGCTTGATCGTTTTATGTTTGCGATTGAACTTAAATATCCATCGGTGGCAGAAGAAATCGAAGTCGTAAAGGCAACTACCAACGATGAGACGCCTTCGGTAAACACCTTGTTCAATGCGCAAGAAATTCTTAATGTACAACAGTTGGTGCGCCGTATTCCGGTACCTGAAAATGTTGTAGAGTACGCGGTAAAATTGGTCAATAGTACACGCCCAAATTTAGAATCAGCTTCTGATTTTGTAAAAAACTATATTGATTGGGGCGCTGGTCCAAGAGCTTCACAAAACTTGGTTTTAGGTGCAAAAGCCCATGCGGCTATCAATGGAAAATTCTCTCCCGATATTGAAGATGTGCAAGCAGTGACAATGGGTATCCTAAGACATCGTATCATCAAGAACTACAAAGCAGAGGCAGAGGGTATATCTGAAGAAGATATTATTTCTAAATTATTATAGACTACAATTCGTATTTCTTCGTTATTTGAATGATAAATTTTGACTTTCAAAATTATCATTGTTCCAATAGTTGTATCTTACCTTTGATTATTCGCCAAAATAAAAGCAAACATCGGCGCAAAATTTTAGTAAGCCCTTGTATTTTCTTAATTTTACAGAATTGCGTTAACCTAAAAACTACAGAGAATGGCATTTGATATTGATATGATCAAAGAAGTGTATGCGAATATGCCCGAGAAGGTCGATGCGGCCCGTAAGGTCGTGGGTAAACCACTTACTCTTTCAGAAAAGATTTTATACGCTCATTTATGGGACGGAACTCCGGACAAAGCGTTCGTTAGAGGTAAGGATTATGTTGATTTCGCACCCGATCGTATTGCGTGCCAAGATGCAACTGCTCAAATGGCTTTGTTGCAATTTATGCAGGCCGGTAAACCGAAAGTTGCAGTACCGACCACAGTGCATTGCGATCACCTGATTCAAGCAAAAGATGGAGCGGCCTCAGATTTAAAATCTGCCAACAATACAAGTGCGGAGGTTTTTAATTTCTTGGAATCGGTTTCTAACAAGTATGGAATCGGTTTTTGGAAACCAGGTGCAGGTATTATTCACCAAGTTGTTCTGGAGAATTATGCTTTTCCGGGAGGTATGATGATCGGTACCGACTCGCACACCGTAAATGCCGGTGGTCTGGGAATGGTCGCTATTGGAGTAGGAGGAGCAGATGCCGTTGATGTAATGGCAGGTATGGCGTGGGAGTTGAAATTTCCAAAATTGATAGGGGTCAGGCTGACTGGTAACATTTCTGGTTGGACCGCTCCCAAAGACGTGATTTTAAAAGTTGCAGAGATTTTAACCGCTAAAGGGGGAACAGGTGCGATAGTGGAATATTTTGGCCCGGGTGCGAAAGCGTTATCCTGCACGGGTAAAGGCACTATTTGTAACATGGGTGCAGAAATAGGAGCAACTACTTCTACTTTTGGCTATGATGAATCAATGGAGCGCTATTTAAGAGCTACGGAAAGAGCAGATGTTGCCGATGCCGCAAATCAAATAAAAGAATATTTAACTGCGGATACAGAAGTTTACGAGAACCCCGAACAATATTTTGACCAACTTATCGAAATAGATTTGACGAAATTGAATCCGCTATTGAACGGGCCGTTTACACCCGATTTATCTACTTCGGTCGGTATCGATATGAATAGAAAAGCAAAATCAAACGATTGGCCATTACAAGTAGAGTGGGGCCTAATAGGTTCATGTACCAACTCTTCTTACGAAGATTTGTCGCGAGCTTCTTCAATAGCGCAACAGGCTTTGGATAAAGGTGTAAAAATGAAAGCAGAACTTGGCATTAATCCAGGTTCGGAACAAGTGCGCTATACTGCTGAAAGAGACGGCATCTTGAATGTTTTTGAAAAACTGGATGCCAAAATTTTTACGAATGCATGTGGTCCTTGTATTGGGCAATGGGCTCGGTATAGCGATCCTAAGAACGCACCTAAGAACAGTATCGTACATTCTTTCAACCGAAACTTCGCCAAACGTGCTGATGGCAACCCGAATACACATGCCTTTGTAGCTTCACCTGAGATAACCGCTGCAATAGCTATCGCCGGTCGTTTGGATTTTAATCCAATGACAGATGCTTTGATTAGTGAAAATGGAGAAGAAGTACGGTTTGATGAGCCAACAGGATGGGAATTGCCACCCAAAGGCTTTGAGGTTGAAGATGCCGGTTTCCTAGCACCCGATGAAGATGGTTCTGGAGTGCAGGTCAAAGTAGCTCCAGATTCGGAACGTCTGCAATTGTTAGAACCTTTTGTTCCTATTGAGGATAATGAGTTGCAAGGCGTTAAATTATTGATTAAAGCATTTGGCAAATGTACTACCGACCATATTTCAATGGCCGGACCGTGGTTACGCTACAGAGGGCATTTGGATAATATTTCAAACAATTGTTTAATTGGTGCTGTGAACGCTTTTGGTAAGAAGACTAACTTCATTAAAAACCAATTGACAGGGGATTTCACGGGTGTTCCTGATGCCGCCAGAGCTTATAAAGCTGCTGGCGTAAGAACCATCGTTGTGGGTGATCATAATTATGGAGAAGGGTCTTCTAGAGAACATGCAGCTATGGAACCTCGTCATTTGGGCGTTGCCGCTGTTTTAGTTAAATCGTTCGCAAGAATTCATGAGACCAACCTCAAGAAGCAAGGTATGTTGGGGCTTACTTTTGCAAACGAGAACGATTATGATTTAATTCAAGAAGACGATACATTTAATTTTATCGATATTGCTGATTTCGCTCCAGGAAAACCATTGACCATTGAAGTTGTTCACGCCGATGGAAGTAAAGACACCATAAAAGCGAACCACACCTATAATGCCGCTCAAATTGGCTGGTATAGAGAAGGCTCCGCATTGAATGTTATAAAAAGGGAAAACGCTTCGTAATTTTCACTTAAATTAAGTCTAAAAAACTCTCGAATATCTTCGAGAGTTTTTTAGTTTTGAACAAGACTATATCTCCCTACAATGAAAAAAAGTTCATTTTTCACTTTACTTATAATAGCTCTAGTTCTTTCTTTTTTCGTTACTCCTTTAGGTGATTATAGCAAGTTGACCTTAAATAGGATTTTTGCGACTTCCCCTACTATTATAGATGCTGAAAACTGCGGTAACATAGCTGAATATTCTTGGAAGTTAAAAAATGCGGAGTGGGACTTTTTCAATTTCGAAAAATCTAAAGGAAAAGTGGTTTTTATTAATTTTTGGGCTTCTTGGCATTTACCGTCTAGGGCGCAATTGAAGGACGTACAAGAATTATACAATCGTTACAATGATAGAGTTGATTTCTATTTAATTAGTAACGAAGAACGAGAGCCCGTAGAAGAGTTCATGGCTAAGAATAAATATACTTTCCCGGTCACCTATCAGATTATCGGAGAACCTAGCCCAATTGGTTTATTAAAACCATCGGGGTGCTACATCATTGGTAAAAGAGGACTAATACGAGTACACCAAACCGATATTTCGGATTGGAACAATAGTACGGTAGATAACCTACTAGAAGAATTACTTGCGCAATAACGCTATTATTTTCTGAAATACTTGAAGGGTACGAACAGCATACCGTAACATTCACCATCTTCTTTGCCCAAATGTTTGTGGTGAATTTTATGAGCCCTGCGAACACCTTTTGCGTACCAGTGATTTGCATTACGAAAGAGACGAAAGCGTTGATGAATAAAGATGTCATGTACTAAAAAATAAGCAATACCATAGGCTAGAATACCAAATCCCAACGCCCAACCATACCACCAGCCGTTAGCCCCCGCATAAAAAAGTAACATACTTACCACAGCATAAAAAATAAAGAAAGCGTCATTTCGCTCGAACCAAGAATCGTGGTCTTTGTGATGATGGTCTTTGTGAAGACTCCATAGAAAACCGTGCATCACATATTTGTGCGTAAACCAAGCCATAAATTCCATGAGGGAAAAGGTTCCAAAAAATATAAGTATCCAAAGAAAGATTTTCATTAGACCAAGTTCAATTTATAATTAACATAAGATTTTGCCAAAAGTCCGAATTTTTGATAATTCGGAACGCGAATACGGGCATTTTTTATTTCTAGAGGGGGCGTTCTTTGTAGCTTTTGTAGCAACTTATCGTAATATTTATAAGCCGTATATACTCCAAATTTTGCATCCGCAGGTAAATTTTCTATTCCTTTGTACCCTAGAGCGAAATCAGCTTTTATTTCATCAACGATGTGCCTTTTAGAATGTTCATCGAGTTCCATTAGATTGGTGTTAGGAAAATAGGTGCGATTCAATCCTTCGTAATCAGCTTTTAAATCTCGAAGGAAATTGACTTTTTGAAAAGCTGACCCCAATGACATGGCAGATTTTTTGAGTTTTTCATATTCGGTTAAATCTCCCTTTACAAAAACCTGAAGGCACATAAGACCAACAACATCTGCAGAGCCATATATATATTCCTTATACTCTTCATTGGTATTGTAGACGGTTTTATACAAATCCATTTTCATACTTTTCATAAAAGAATCTACCAAATGCCTTGGTATACTGTATTTATGAAAGGTGTGTTGAAAAGAATTTAGGATGGGATTAAGACTTATTTTGTCTGACAGCGCCTCATCTAATTCGTTTTCAAATTTTTCAAATAATTTTCCTTTGTCATATTCATGAAACGAATCCACGATTTCATCGGCAAAGCGAACAAAGCCGTAGATATTGTATATGTCGCCTCTTATCGAAGTCCCCAACATTTTCGTAGCCAATGCAAATGACGTGCTATACGACTCGGTTACGAGTTTGCTGCATTGGTACGAAACATCATCAAAAATAGCTTTCATAAACTACCGGTTTTAGCAATTAATTCAGAAACTAGTTTTCCGGAAATCAGTGAGGGTGGTACTCCAGGACCCGGAACCGTAAGTTGTCCGGTAAAGAAAAGGTTCTTTACTTTTTTACTTTTTAGTTTTGGCCGTAGGAACGCAGTCTGTAACAGCGTGTTAGCCATGCCATAGGCATTACCTTTATACGAATTATAGTCTTCAACGAAGTCGTTAACGCAGAAAGACTCCTTAAATATAATGTTATTTCTAACATATTGCCCAGTTCGTTTTTCGAATCTTTCTAAGATGATATCAAAATATTGTCTTCGCAATTCTGGGGTATCTTCGAGATTAGTGGCTATTGGTACTAGAAAAAAGCCTGCTTCGCAGTTTTCAGGAGCCATTGATTCATCGGTAACCGAAGGAAAGTTAACGTAGAACAAAGGGTCTGTAGGCCATTTTGGGGTATCATAAATTTCCGCCGCATGCCGTTCGAAGTCGGTGTCAAAGAATAGATTATGATGTTCAACGTTCTTCAGTTTCTTATCAAAACCGATATAAAAAAGGAGCGATGATGGCGCGAAAACCTTCTTCTCCCAATAAGACTCTGAATATTGCCGATGCTCCAAATCCAGTAAAGTTTCTGAATGATGATAATCTGCTCCACTTAGCACAAAATCTGCAGTAATCAAATTATTATTTATTGTTAACCCTGTGGCCTTTCCTTTTTCTACATGAATTTTTTCGACGATGCTGTTGGTATGAATTTGCACCCCTAATTGAGCTGCCAAAGATGACATTGCTTTTATTATTTCATACATGCCACCTTTTGGGTGCCACGTGCCTAGACCAAAATCGGCATAGTTCATAAAACTATAAAAAGAAGGTGTTTTGTTCGGTTTTGCTCCTAAGAACAATACAGGAAATTCTAAGGTGGAAATTAGCTTAGGATTCTTGAATTTTCTTCGTACTTCCCCGCTTATCGTTTTGAAAAATTGGTCGACCCGCATTGCGGTTTCAGGAGTTACAAGTTCAAAAGGAGAAATACCAGGGCGAAGAACCACCTTATTGATAGCGATTTCGTAATTACGTTGTGCTTTTTTGATGAAATTTCGAAGTTGTATGGCGCTACCTTTTTCGATACGCTCGAATTCCTTACAGATTTTATCCATAGTGTCTCCTATGGTTATGGCTTCATCTGCAAAAAATATTTTGTAGGCCGGGTCTAATTTATCCAACTCATAAAAGTCAGCTCTCTTTTTTCCAAAATCATTGAAAAATTTATCGAATATATCTGGCATCCAATACCAGCTGGGGCCAATATCAAAAGTGAATCCGTCTTTTTTAAATTGCCGGCATCGACCACCTAAAGTGCTGTTTTTTTCATAGACCTCTACTTCAAATCCCGCATTTGCTAAATAACATGAAGCCGAAAGAGAAGAGAATCCTGAACCGATAATGACTACCTTTTTACTCATTAAATTTGTGGTGCTATACTGTGTATTAATTAGAGTTCTTGAACTACTTGTTCAATTGAGGAAAAGGTGCGAACACTTGCAGGCAGGGTCTCATCGGGTAGATATTGATTTTGTCTTCCCAAAACCCAAAGTTTGCACGAAGCATTATTTTGCTGCGCCATTTTGTGAAAATCGTTCACATGTTTGAGTACTTTATCTTTTGTCGGGTGCACCGTAAAGTAAGATAGAAAATAAATATTGTCATAATATTTCATAACATCCTTAAGATTTTCCAGAGGTGTAGTCTGGCCCAAATAAATAGACTTATACCCTCTTAAAACAATTTCATAGTTTAAAAACAAAAGACCTATTTCATGAATTTCATTTTCGGGCAAATAGGGGACAAAAATTTTGGAGGTTTTTGTAGGTTCTATGTGCTGCAATTGTTCTGTGCTGGTCTGTATCTTTTGTTTTATCAAACTAGTTATGAAGTGTTCGTGTGCCGGGCTAATTGTATTTGTTTGCCAAAGTAGACCAAGTTCATTAAGAAGCGGAATAAAAACTTCTGTAAATATTTCTCTAAAAGATTTTGACCCTACAAGACCATTATAGGTACTCAAGAATAAAGTCTGGTCAAAATTTATCATTGCCAGTTTCATAGCGTTGATTGCGTGACTCTTAACACTATTTTTTGCCACAATTTCCTTCACCACAGTAGGGATATCATTGTCGTTTAAGCGAGCTATCTTAGAAATTTTATAACCATTATGGTATAACATGGTAATATTCAATAGCTTTTGAAGACTTTCAAGGCTGTACGTTCGAATATTGGTCTCGGTTCTTTCAGGAGATAATAGTTCGTATCGTTTTTCCCAAATTCTAATAGTGTGTGCTTTTATACCCGATAGATTTTCTAAATCTCGAATACTAAAGTAGTTTTTAACACTGTTCATGGTTTTATTCGTATCGTTAAACAAATTTACGATTTTATCGAAGCGAAGTCCTTATGATAACGTTAAAATTTGGACGATGGCCGAGGCTCAGCTGATACTATAAATATCGTATAACGGATGAGTCAAATTAATAGAAAAATATGATCTATGCGAGTATCCTAAACCTTAGAAGGTTTGATAAACTGTCTCACGAAGTAACATTAAAACATACAAAGATGATTTGAGTTAAGACGGCTGTCATGTGTATGGTAATACCTTGAAGGTTAAATTAATTACCGAGTTAGAGAGAAAAATAAAAAAGGCCGTCAAAAAAGACGGCCATTGAGTGCGCACGAGAAGACTCGAACTTCCACGTTCTTGC
>Ga0114957_1000681_pt1 | contig 42162 bp, 22 predicted proteins | sample BantaG_FD_87175 | JGI IMG/M metagenome (GOLD analysis project Ga0114957, IMG submission 87175) | Marine algal microbial communities from Bantry Bay, Ireland - BantryBay_4 metaG | ecosystem: Host-associated > Algae > Red algae > Unclassified | place: Bantry Bay, Ireland | collected 2014-11-21
ATAAAACAGGTGTTTATCTAGATAAATAACTGCTTTTATAACGCAGAGTTGGCTCAAAAGAAGAAGTCAAAGTGTTATAAGTTATTCTTTAAGCGTTCCTTAGTACTCTGTATCAAAAGTTGTTTGATATTATGAGCTTTGCATTTTTATTCAAATCGAGGAACGCACGGAACCTTATAGCCTTAGCTATCAAGGTGAGTACGTGACGAAGAGTTGGATGAAAAGACATGCTCATAATATTAAAGAATTTCTGTTACAGAGTACTTAGTTGGGCTTCGGGATATTTTTTTAGTTAAATTAGTTTTGAATTCTGTTTATTGCCAGTCAATAGAAAGTCAAAAATAGACATTTCTTTTTTAAAAAATGAGTCTTTGAAGTATAAAATTTTCTTTTAAAACATGACGATTTTATTTGATGTTTATAAAAACCATTGAATAAAGCAATAAGTCACCAAATAAATAATATTTTTAACCCTAAAACGAAAACAACTTACTTATGAAAAAATTAGCATTGCATTGGAAAATCTTAATTGGAATGGCTCTAGGAGTTTTTTTTGGTCTAGGAATGACTCAATGGGACAGCGCAGCTACTCCTGATGTGCATGAAGGAGTTAAGTTTGTAACCGATTGGATCGCTCCAATTGGAACTATTTTTATTAACCTTTTGAAATTGATCGCCATCCCTTTGATTCTTGCCTCCTTAATTAAAGGAATTGCAGATTTGGGAGACATCACCAAATTTTCTCAAATTGGCGGAAGGACTATCGGAATCTATTTAGTCACTACTGTAATTGCAGTTTCGATTGGATTAACTGTCGTAAATATTGTCCAACCTGGCGCTGACATTTCCCAAGAAACTTTAGATAGATTAGTTGCAGCTCATAATAATGATGAAGCTGCTGTTGCTAATGTAAACAAAAAAATGGCAACAGCACAAAGCCAAAAAGGAAGTGGCCCTTTAGCTTTTGTGGTCGATATTGTTCCCAATAATATTTTCAAAGCAGCAACCGACAATGGCAAAATGCTCCAAGTAATTTTCTTTGCTTTATTTTTTGGGATTAGTTTATTATTGATTGATAAAGAAAAATCAATTTATGTCAAAGGCTTTTTTGATGGTCTCAATGAAGTAATTCTCAAAATGGTGGATTTGATTATGATCATTGCACCTTATGCAGTTTTTGCACTTTTGGCTGGCGTAATTGTTTCCGCAGGAGATCCTGACATTTTGGTTGAGTTAGTAAAATATGCATTTACAGTTCTGCTTGGCTTGGCTTCCATGATTGGATTTTACATGACCTTAGTTTATTTTTTTACAGGACGTTCCCCTATCGGTTTTATCAAAGCATTAATTCCAGCTCAGTTGGTCGCATTTTCTACAAGTTCAAGTGCGGCAACTTTACCTGTCACGATGGAAAGAGTGGAAGAACATATTGGTGTGGAAAAAGAAGTGACCGCATTTGTTTGTCCAGTTGGAGCAACAGTAAATATGGATGGAACAAGTTTATATCAAGCTGTTGCTGCGGTATTTATTTGTCTCGCCTTAAAACATCATCTATCTTTTGCCGATCAATTGACCATCATTGCCACCGCAACTTTAGCTTCCATTGGATCTGCTGCAGTTCCAGGAGCAGGAATGGTAATGTTGGTTGTCGTGTTAGAAACAATTGGATTACCTGCCGAAAAATTAGCCATCGGACTTGCTTTAATTTTTGCAGTAGATCGTCCACTAGATATGTGTCGTACAGTTGTCAACGTGACGGGAGATGCTACAGTTGCTATGCTAGTTGCCAAAAGTGTTGGTAAATTAGGACCACCAAAAGTAAGAGATTGGGATGACAACCTTGATGCAGTAAAGTAAGTCGGGTATCCAAACCCGATTAGCACACGGGATTTGTCAAAGAACGTAAATCTTTTCTGAGAACAATAAAATTTAAAGGCCAACCTTATTACTTTTATAAAAAAAGATTTGGCTGGTTTTTATAAAAATCAAAACGCTTAATTTTTTGGATAAAAAAATCAAATTATAACAATACATCTACATTTCTAAAAAACAACTGTAAATGAAAAAATTATTACCTATTTCCCTCCTTGCTATTGCACTTACTATCCTTTTTACTTTTTGGAAAAAAACACCAACAGCACTTGAAGTTTCCAAAAAAACTTCCGCAGAATTAATCAAAGAAAGAAGCAACTACCCTGCTCCAACTGAAATTGGTGGAGGAGATTCTAATGGCGAAAGTATGGCAGAGGAAGCGGAAAGTCAAGCCAAAAGAGAAGCATGGATCGAAATGATGCACTCCACAGAACCAGGAACTGACTGGAAAGCAATCGAAGCTAGAACTCGATATACCAGACATCAAAAAAGAGTTGCTGCTAAAAAAACAACTCAAATTAGAGACGATGAATTATTGGCTGATGGCAATCTTTTTGGAGAATGGGTCGAACGAGGAAGTAGCAATCAAGCAGGACGAATCATCGCAACTGACTATGTTCCTGAGTTAGACAAAATATTTATACTTTCAGATGGAGGGACACTTTTTAAAGGAGAAAAAGATGGTTCTAGTTGGGAAGTGGTCAATGATGACTTACGTTTTAATGGAAGTTTTCTAAAACATTTTGACCATAATGGTGGACGACGATGGATCGCTTTTGTAGAAGATACGCCATATTATTCGGATGACGATGGAGTGAGTTGGTCGGAATCCTTTGGAATTTTTTATACTGATGATAATGGTGGATTTCACTCGCCTGTAATTTTAAATGACTCACTCAACACTATTTATGTTTTGAAAAAAAGCTCTTACTGGGATGATATTGAAATCCATAGATCAACTACTCAAGGAGAAATTTTTATTAAAATAGCTTCTTTCCCAACTTCTGATTTCAATGAATTCAGAATGGTTTCTCCTCATCATTCTGATTTTGCCTACATCGCAAGAAAAGGTGCTGGAGAAATTTCAATTCTCAAAATTGAAGGATCACAAATTAATTTAGTAAAAGAAACTGGAATTGATTTGGGCAATGAACGGTTAAATTTTACTGCTACTATTTTTAATTCTGATACCATATTATACACTCATGATAAAGACTTAATTATTTACTCCAGCAATGATGCAGGACAAACTTGGATTCAAAAGGATGAAATTCCTGATAGACCTTGGGGAGTTGGAATTTATGTTATGAAATCTAGTCCTGACATTTTATTCGCTGGCAGTAATGAATGCTACATCTCAACTAACGGCGGTGCAGATTGGGCAAAAATAGCAGATTGGTGGGATTACTATGATGATGTGGAATTTAAAATTCATGCTGATATGATGTCTTTCAACGAATATAAAACTACCAATGGCGATCCATTTTTGTTGATTGGAAACGATGGAGGTATTTCGATTAACCATAATGACTACTCCGATTTTCAAGGAGGTTACCAAAATATTGGATTACAAAACTTAAATGTCAGTCAATATTATGATGTTCGATCTGACCTTGATCCAAGTCATTATTATATTTATGCAGGTGCGCAAGATCAAGGATTTCAGCGAGCATTTACTAATTTTTCTAATGAAGGTACGTTGGAATTTGAGCAAGTAATCTCTGGGGACTATGGACATATTTCATTTAGTCTTAATGGAGAAAGAATGTGGAATGTATATCCAGGCGGATGGTGTACTCATTATTTTAATCCACAAGGTGGTGGCGTTACAGCTTCATTCGATATTGATTCGCAAGACGAATCTGTTTGGATTCCACCAATGATGGATGCGCCAAATATGGATGATAATTTAGTATATGTTGCAGGTGGAAGTGCGGAAGTAAATGGTCAAGGATCTTATTTAATTAAGTTAGAATATTTAGCAGGAGATATTGTGGCAACCAATTTACCTTATAATTTCAAAGCAAATGGTGCAGGTGTTGTATCTGCTATTGCTTCTTCAAAAATGAACTTTGAACGATTTTATGTCGCTACAAATAATGGTTCTTTTTTCAAATCTGACGACTCAGGAATGACTTGGACGCAAGGAAATCAAAATATTCCAAATGGTCATTATCTCTATGGACAATCAATTCTTCCTTCCAAAATTGATGAAGAAACTGTTTACCTCGGAGGAAGTGGTTACAGCAATGCTGGTGTTTTGAAAAGTACAGATGGAGGTTTAAATTTTATAGAAATGGCTACTGGATTACCTCAAACAATGGTTTTCGATTTAGCAGCCAATGCAGATGAAAGTTTGATTTTTGCAGCAACGGAAGCTGGTCCGTTTGTATATGTGACAACGGAAGAAATGTGGTATGATATGTCAGGCATGTTTGCTCCTGCTCAAACTTATTGGTCAGTCGAATTTTTGGAAGAAGATAACATCGTTCGATATGGAACTTTTGGGCGAGGAATCTGGGATTTCCAAATCAAAGAAGAAGTTGGAAATACTAATATCACCAAAGCTGATTTAGAATTTAAAACTTACCCAAATCCATCGAATGGAATTATTAATGTAGAGTGGAACGATTCAGAAAATGGAAATATTAATGCACAACTTTATGATTTATCAGGAAAATTAATTTTGGAAAAAACACTTAATTCTAACGCTAATATATTTACAAATAAAGAAGTCTTAGATTTAAGCCAATTAAATGTTGGGAATTATTTTTTAAAAATAGAATCCGATCAAAAGGTAGGAACAGAAAAAATTATCTTGCAAAGGTAAAACGACTTTCCAAGTTGTCCCACGTCAAATAATTTTGGTGATTCGTATTACCTGAATCTAAAACCATGTCTAAATAAATATTAGAAATCCTATTTTAACTATTTTTATTTCTCTCTAAAAAATCGTATTTTTAGAACATAACATACATACAATATCTCTAACATAACAATACATTTACATTTTTAAAAATTGGAAGCAAAATACACTAAACTGCTGATAATCAGTATTTTAAATTGGAGAAAACACAACCATAACATAAGGAACGGTTCAATAAAGAATCGTGATTGATTAATGTACTGTTTCTAAGTTAAAGATTTATTAATGCACTTTACCTAGGGATTATGAAAAAGAAATTAAAGAGGGGAAAAAATTTAACCATTTTTTCCATCAAAAAAAATTCCATTATGGAAGGTCAACCAAACGAACTACCCTTAACTGATAAAGGAGTTATCAAACGAGTAGGTCAAAAACTTGCCGTCGCTGCAAGTTCACCAGAAAAAAACAACCTGCATATCATTGCTCGGGGGGAGCATTGGATTATCAAAAGAGAAGGTGCTCAAAAAGCATATCGAATTTGTGAAACACAGGAACAAGCAGTCGAAGATGCCAAGGAAATTATTAACAAAGGTCTTGCTACGCACATTATTATCCATGAAGATGATGGAACAGTTGCGAAAAGAATTTAATTATATTTTTAATTAGGTAAAGTGCATTAATAAATCACAATTCTTAGGAGTAAGGTGCGAGGGAATATTGAACAAGGAATTTCTAATAATGAAGTTTGACGATATTACTTGTATTTCCTATGTGAAGTTTCGTCAAAATTCGAAATTAGATATTCCTTGTTGGATGTTCGATATTTCCCAGCTCCTGACTCCTATTTAAATATTTTTTTGTCTAAAAAAACACCCTGAAATGCCCTCATCTACATTCGCAAGTAATGTATTTATCAATTGTCCATTTGACTCCGATTACAAAAAATTTCTCCATCCAATGCTTTTTACTATTGTATATTTAGGACTCAAACCTCAGATGGCACAAACGATTGATTCAGGTGCCGTTCGCATCGAACGAATTCTCCTATTAATCAAGAATTCAAAATATAGTATCCACGACCTTTCTCGAATAGTTGCTTCCAAAGCTGGCGAAATTGCTCGTTTCAATATGCCATTCGAATTAGGATTGGACATCGGCATCCGTGCCGCCTCCAAGCGAAGTCGATTATCCACCAAGCAAAATTTAATTATCGAACAAGTTAATTTCCGCTATCAAAAAGCAATATCTGATTTAGCAGGAAATGACATTAAAGTTTATGGCGATAGTCCTGAACGGTTAGTTTTGATTATTAGAAATTGGTTCACCACAATTCTCCATCCGAAGCAACCCAGCGGATCAGTTATTTGGGAAGACTACAATGAATTTCAAACTTATTTCAAAGCAGTAACTACGGAAGAAGGTTATGATGAAAAAGATTTGGCAACACTTCCAATTAATGAACTTATCTATTTTATGTCAAGATGGGTCAAGTCTATAAAAAGATAACGTAAGTCAACTTACCATTATCTTATCTAAACTTACATATCTAAAGAAGCTTACAAAACATTAAACTTTTTTGTAATTTTATCCGTTAAAATTATTCACTTTTTTTAATATAAATCCTATTTACAAAATGATAGAAACAACCACTCAAACTTTAGGCATCGGAAGCCGAGTCAATCATCCTACTCATGGTCAAGGCGTTATTATTCGTTTACACAAGATTGCTTATGAAGTATGCTTTTTGGCTGATGGCATTAAAAATGTCGGCAAGGAATACACCAATTGGGAAATCATTGAAGCGATGCCATCAGAGACTGAAGTTTCGTTCTCAGAAGCGGAAAAATCATTAGAGAAAATTTTACACAAATGGTCAGGCTTGACTGATGTTATAGATTTGGGAGACAAGTGGGATGGTGGAACTTTAGTTTTAAAACCAGCCGATACTAATATGAAACCTAAAGAAATGCCAATTGATACTTTCTTTCATAAAATTGTCATGGTTAGAGATCGATTACGAGTGATGGAACAACGCATCAATAGCAGTAAATTAACTGACGAAGAAAAAGTAAATTTGCAACAATATATCACTAGAATTTATGGAAGCCTGACTTCTTTTAATGTGTTATTTAAACATAAGAACGACCACTTCGTAGGAGGTCGTGCTTAGAAAACATTAAAGAATTTTCAGCGTCTTGGGTGTAATACAAATCGTCACTTTACTAAAAGCTTTCAGTTATTTATTCATTAAATAAACTCGCAACAAGCTGACGAAGAATTAAAAGTTCAGTTAAGTATCGTACACTTCGGAGCTAATATTTTATTAAGTTACGCATTATAATTTAATCCCATTGTTCTACTTTTTTTTCCTTGAAGAAAAAAAAGTACCAAAAAAAAGTAGGGAAGTGGGAATCAATAAAGTGCCTAATATCAGTTACTTAACTCTTTTGCACCCGATGTAAGCATCGGAGAATTCTTTTTGATTAAAAGCGGTGTCAGCGTTCGAACGCTGACACCGCTACTGTGAAAACGACAATTTATTATGAATCTAAATTTTTGAATAAAAAATCCTATGTGAAATTCTTTGATAACTTTGCATGAATTTTACGATTTGAAAAATCAGATTAATCAACATACAATACATGAAAAACATACCAATTATATTACTTTGCATATTTGTAAGTATACTGTTACAATCCTGCATCACAGTCGATACTGGCTTCAAAGGATTGCCGCCTGGGAAATGGCGAGCAGTACTCAAATTGGACAACCGACCAAAAGTAGTTAATAAAAAAGCAGAACCGCTTCCTGAATTAATGGGACTTGAATTTGAAGAAGTAACTGATGGTGAGTTGCCATTTAACTTTGAAGTAATTCATGATACCGAAACAGAATTTCACATCGAAATCATCAATGGCGAAGAACGCATTCGAGTGGATGATGTGACCATTGGTCTTGATCGATCAACTGCAAAAGATACCGTAGTAATTAATTTCCCATTGTACGAATCTTACATCAAAGCAATTTTTGAAGAAAGAGTAATGGAAGGAGTCTGGGTTATTCCTTCTCGTGGAAATTATCAAATCCCGTTCGTTGCCAAGCATGGAGAAGCGCATAGATTTTCAACTGTTCGGAAAAAACCCGTGATGGATATTAGTGGAAAATGGGAGGTCACTTTTCTTGATGAAACACCTTATAATGGTATCGGAGAATTTAAACAAAAAGATAATCTCGTGACCGGAACATTTATGACTGAGACTGGCGACTACCGATTTTTGGAAGGAGAAGTACAAGACAATAAAGTCTATCTTTCTGTTTTTGATGGTGCTCATGCTTTTTTATATGAGGCAAAAATCAATGCATCGGACAGCACAATGATTGGCTCTTTTCGTTCTGGAAAACATTATAAAACAGTTTGGAAGGCGAAGAAAAATGATAACGCCAAATTAACTGATCCAAATGATTTGACCTTTCTAAAAGAAGGATATGATAAAATTGAATTTGAATTTCCTAACACAGCAGGGAAAATGGTTTCCCTCAAAGATGATAAATTTAAAGGGAAAGCTAAGATCATTCAAATCTTTGGAACATGGTGTCCCAACTGTCGAGACGAGACTAATTTCCTAAAAAAATATTTGAATAACAATAAACACACGGATTTGGAAGTAGTCGCTTTGGCCTTCGAAAAACATCGAGATTTAGACAAAGCTACAGCTTCCGTAAAACGATATAAAGACAAATTAGACTTGCCCTACGAAATGCTCATCGCTGGTTATTCCAATAAAAAAGAAGCGGCTAAATCGCTGCCAATGTTAAATCATATTTTGTCTTTTCCCACGATGATTTTTATTGATAAAAATGATAAGGTGACCAAAATTCATACTGGCTTTAATGGGCCAGCAACTAGCGAATTTGAGAATTTCAAAAAAGAATTTGAAGCAAATGTTCAGGAGATTCTTGGGAAATAAGTTTACCAATTGCCAATATTACCTGATAAACTAATTACCCAATTTCCTAGTAAACTAAACTAATTACCTAGTAAACCAATTACCGCTTTCCCCGTACAACTAATTATCTAAAAAAAATACCAATATTCAAACAATATAAAAATGGAAAATAATAAATTTCACCTTGCGTACTCAATTGATAATCAAGACATTGCACAAAAAATAGATCAACATCTTTCCAAAGTAGGAATAGAATTAGGACATATCAAAGTAAGTCATCAAGCAAATGAAATACCCTTGCAAGTGCAATTAAAAACTGCTCCTCATTTTGTTTTTATATTGATCAGTACCAATTTTTTAAAGAATATCAATTGCATGAATCGAAGCCTTTTCATGTTGCAAGAATTGACGATGAATAATAGAGTTCAAGCAATTATCATTGACGGTCGGGAACAAATCGAAGGAACAAATTCTTTTAAAAATGTGGCAACTGAATTTGATAGAATGACTTATATAATTCGATATATGAATTTTTGGCAAGACCAATATTTAGATTTAAGAAAAGAACGAAGGAAAACTCCTACTAGCGAATTAGAGACTTTCGATGAGCACCTAAAAGTGATTAGAAATATCTCTGCAGAGATGGGTGATTTTTTAAAATTATTAAAAAATTCTACTTACTGGACTTATGAGCAATTGACGCATAACGGTTATCAATTATTTTTTCAATCCATCAATAAACCAGGATTGAATGAAACGTTAAAACAAGCAATTGCCAATGGTGAAATCCCACAGACTACTGCTCCCCTAGTTTCTCCAACACTAGTTGCAGCTACTCCAACTCCACCAATTAAAATTTCAACAAAAGAAAAAAGTCCAATTGCAAATGTACTTGGATCAACAATACAAGATGATAAACCAAAAGAAAAAATTGAAGCATCAATAAATAAAACTGTTGAAAAACCGGCTGCAAAAGAGGCACCAGTAGTATCATCAGTTCCTAAAAGAATAATAAAGACCACTCAAACGCTATCATCTACTCCCAAAGTAATTCAAAATAATGATGCCGAATTACTGAAAATTTCAGAAGAAAATATAAAGAAAAAAGGAAAAATACCTTTGCTTGATAAATTAATTGAACATCGAAAAAGAGATACTCAATTGGAGCGTCAAACCGCTAAAACTGAAAATACCGTAGCAACTACTAAAGAAAATATTACTGCAAATTCTATACAAAATTTAAGTGATTTGGTTCCCGTAAAGAAAAAGGATAAAGACGACGTTTTTGAAAATGCAATCAATAAAGCGCTTGAAGAAGAAAATAAAATTGAAGAGAAAATAGAACAGAAGGAAATCGAATCTACCAAAAGTAATGTCCGTTCTCATCCAATTTTAGATGAGATCTTTCACGATGACGATGAGGAATTAGATTCAGATGACATGATTGGAAATTTCACTTTGTCTAACAGTTCAAACCCAAAGAAAAAAGAAAAGATAAAACCAGAGAAAAAACTTACCTGGCAAGAGCAACTAAAAAAAGCAAATAACTTAATTGAAAAAGGAAAGTTATATGCAGGATTAAATCTTTTGCGAGAAGTCTCCGAGGAGAATGAAGATAATGTTATTTTAAAATATGAATATGCTTTAAACCTTTTAAAAGGAGCAGAAAATCATAAAGCAGCTCAAAGAGAATTGGAAAAAATTATCACACTTGATCCAAATCATCTGGATGCATATATTCAATTGGCTGCATTGGCTCATGAAAAAGAAGATTATTTATTAAGCAAAAACTACTTGGAAAAAGCAGTAGAAATTGATAAAAAGAATGCAGATTTATTTTATCAATTAGGTGTTTTGACCGCTAGTAAATTTCCCGATTTACAAGATCAAGCAGCGAACCATTTTAAGCAATCCATCAAAATTGACAATACCAATCCCGATGCACATTATCGCTATGGATTGATTTTAGATGAGCATTTGAAAAAGCCAAAAAAGGCATTGCGACGATTTGAAAAAACCAAAGAATTGCAAAATGATCATCCCTATGTTAGCTATGATTTGGCATTGATGTACTATCGGTTTGGAGAATTTAAAAAAGCGTCAAAATACTATCATCAAGCTTGCAAAATTAATCCTGAGTTAAAAACCGAGACGAATGATCGTGCATTTCTTGGCTCAATTGAATCAAATAATTCTGCGAAAATTACCTCTAACTTAGACCATCTTTCAAAAGATTCAAGTCAATCTTCGTTTGTAGAAAAAGAAGTTACTACAACAAAAAAACATCGAATCAAAAAAGATAACCTTCCTCTACGAGAGGCTAGCAAAACATTTACCTTTACAGATGAAGCACCTCGACGAAATGAAAATTTCGATAAAGTCGTCTTAATTTCAGGTGCGACCTCTGGCATTGGAAAAGCAACTGCAACTATTTTTGCTCGCAACGGTTATCGGTTAATTTTGACAGGAAGACGAAGTGACCGACTAGCTAACATCAAAGCTGATTTTGAAAAAAATTATCCAACAGAAGTTCAGACATTAGAATTTGATGTTAGAAAAATTGATAAAGCACAAGCTGCTATCGCCTCACTTCCAGAAGCTTTTAACTCTATTCATTTATTGATTAACAATGCTGGTTTGGCAAAAGGTTTTGAACCAATTCACGAAGGTAGATTGGATGATTGGGAAACCATGATTGATACTAACATAAAAGGATTGTTGTATATGACTCGCTTAATTTCACCAGGTATGGTTGCTCGACGGAAAGGACATATTATTAATGTTTGTTCTACCGCTGGTCACGAAGTATATCCAAAGGGAAATGTTTATTGCGCTACCAAGCATGCTGTTGATGCTTTGACCAAAGGAATGCGATTAGACTTATACAAACATGGATTGCGAGTCAGTCAAGTGAGTCCTGCGCATGTGGAAGAGACGGAATTTGCGAAAGTTCGATTTGATGGAAATGAGGAGCGTGCAAAAATTTATGAAGACTTCCAACCGCTGCGTGCGGAAGATGTGGCGAATACAATTTATTTTATTGCAACACAACCTGCACATGTGAATATTCAAGATGTATTGATGATGGGAAGGCAGCAGGCGAATAGTAGTAACTTGGATCGGTCGGGAAGATAAAAACAAAATTGACTTACTCCGAAGCAGATCTGTGATAAAATAGAATCGGGTTTGAAAATTCAACTTACAATTCCTTCGTGATAATGTAAGTTGGATTTCCAAACCCGCTTTTTTTTTTGAAAAAAAAATAAAATAAGAATCAAGGAATTTTTAACTTGGTACTCATTAGTATTCTTTCTAAATCAAATAAAATTATGAGAAACCAAACCAATCTTTCCATATTCAAAAAAGATTTTTTCATTTTTTCAATAAGTCTCATTTTTCTTCTTCTCCCCTCTCAAATTTTTTCACAAAAAAAAGAAAAACCAACTTCCAACACTTTTGATGAGTTTTATTATAATACGATGGAATGGCGATTGATTGGACCATTTCGAGGAGGCCGAGCGGGAACAGTTGCAGGAGTTGCAGACAATCCTAACTTATATTATATCGGAACTGCAGGTGGCGGTGTTTGGAAAACTAAAGACGGCGGCAATACTTGGAACTCGATTTCTGATGGATATTTTGGTGGATCAATTGGAGCAGTCGCGGTGGCGGAAAGTGATCCCAATGTAATTTATGTAGGAGAAGGTGAGCAAACCGTTCGGGGAAATGTTTCTTCGGGAAAAGGACTTTGGCGATCTACCGATGCAGGTAATACTTGGAAATCAATTGGTTTAAAAAAATCAGAACACATCGGAAGAATTCGAGTTCATCCAACTAATCCTAATTTGATATACGTAGCAGCAATGGGAAATCTTTGGATTCCAAATGAAGAGCGGGGACTTTATCGCTCAAAAGATGGTGGTACGACTTGGGAAAAAATTCTTTATGTAAGTGATAAAGCAGGAGCTGTTGATGTTGTTTTGGATCCAAATAATCCAAGAATTATTTATGCTTCCACTTGGCAAATAAAACGAAATGGTTATCGAATGGACAGCGGCGGACCAGATAGTCATCTTTGGAAAAGTACAGACGGAGGTGACAATTGGAAAAAATTAACTGACAAACCTGGACTTCCAAAAGGCGTACTCGGCATTATCGGAGTGACCGTTTCTCCCTTAAATTCGGATCGACTTTGGACCATCATCGAAGCAAAAGATGGAGGTGTTTTTCGCTCCGACAATGGAGGAATGTCATGGAAAAAAACCAGCGGTAATCGTTCACTTCGACAACGTGCTTGGTACTATTCTCGCATCTATGCAGACACCAAAAATGTAGATCGAGTCTATGTTTTGAATGTTGGTTTTTGGCGATCCAATGATGGTGGAAAAACATTTGAAAGTATCGGAACACCTCATGGAGATCATCACGATCTTTGGATTTCTCCAAATAATAATCAACGCATAGCAATCGCAGATGATGGCGGTGGACAAGTGAGTTTTGATGCGGGAGAAAATTGGACAACTTACCATAATCAACCTACTTCGCAATTTTATCGAGTGACTACGGACAACTTTTTTCCCTTTAGAATTTATGGCGCACAACAAGATAATTCTGCGATTAGAATTTCCCATCGTTCTTCCAATAGTTCAATTACAGAACAAGATTGGGAATCGACTGCTGGTGGTGAAAGTGCTCATTTAGCTCCTGACCCAACTAATTCTGACATTGTTTATGGAGGAACTTTCAAAGGCTACATGATGCGAAAAGATCACTCGAATGGACAAACTCGTTCGACTAATGTTTGGCCATTCAACCCAGCAGGTTCGGGGGCTGAGGTGATGAAATATCGTTTCAATTGGAACTACCCAATTATGTTTTCTCTTCATAATCCAAAGAAATTATATGCAGGTTCAAACTACCTTCACGCCACCACCAACGAAGGACAATCATGGCAAGTCATCAGTCCTGACCTCACTCGAAATGACCCCGAAACAATTAAATCTTCTGGTGGATTAATTACCCAAGATAACACAGGCGCAGAACATTATGCCAACATTTTTGCGATGGTAGAATCGCCACAAGAGGAAGGTGTGATTTGGACGGGTAGCGATGACGGACTAGTTCATGTTACGCAGGACGGAGGAAATAATTGGAAAAATGTAACGCCCGAAGGTTCTCCAAAATTTAATATGATGAACTGCATTGATGTCGATCCTCATCAAAAAGGTGGCGCATATCTAGCAGCCACTTCCTACAAGTTTGGTGACTACACGCCATACTTATACAAGACAAATGACTATGGAAAAACTTGGACAAAAATCACCAATGGAATTCCAAAAAATTATTATACCCGTGCCATACGGGTAGATCCTGTTAGAAAAGGTTTGCTCTATGCAGGAACGGAATGGGGCATATATATATCATTTGATGATGGAGCAAATTGGCAGCCATTTCAAATGAATCTTCCCATCGTTTCGATTCGAGATTTACATATCAAAAATAATACTTTGATAGCGGCAACACATGGTCGAAGTTTTTGGATGATTGATGATTTGGGACCGATTCAGCAATTAAGTAAAAGCATTGTTACAAAATCTCATCACCTCTTCGAACCAAAACCAGCTTACCGAATGGCACAATCTCGAAATTGGGGAAGTCCAAATTATAGTAAGGTTGGACAGAATCATCCGAATGGTGTTTTATTTAATTTTTTCATAAAAGATTTGGAGCAAATGAAGGATGGGAAAAAAGAAAAGAAAAAAGTTAAACTTGAAATCAAAGACAGCAATGGAAAAATTATCCAAACTTTTACTTCTGATGCAAAAGATAAAAAACAAAAACTCAGAGTCAAAAAAAATAATAATCGATTTGTTTGGGATATGCGATACCCTGGTTTTAAAGAGTTTGATGGAATGGTTTTATATTCCTCTCCTAACCGAGGGCCGAAAGCAATCCCAGGAGATTATATCGCTACGCTGACCGTTGATGAGAAATCCGAAACACAATCTTTTACCATCGCCAAAGACCCTCGCTTGAAAAATACGGATGAAGATTATCGCAACCAATTAAGTTTTTTATTGCAAGTCAGAAATAAAGTTAGTGAAGCACATCAAGCAATGACAGACATCAAAAATGTGCGAGGCGATATAGCATATTTTCAAAATAAATTGGATGGAAAAAAAGAGTACAATGAGGTGCTTGAACTTCTATCAGATTTGGAAAAAGAGATGTCCGTCATCGAAAACAATATTCACATGACCAGTAATGAGAGTCGTCAAGATCCTTTGAATTATGGCATTCGAGTAAATAATCGACTAGCATTTTTAATGGCGGATCAGCAAAGGGGTGATTTTCCGCCGACCGATCAAGCAGAGCAAGTTCGAGAAGAATTGACCATTGAACTGGACAATCAACTTTTGGCATTAGATGTTTTATTATTGGAAAAATTAAAAGTGATTAATAAAAAGGGAAAGCCACTCGGGATTCAGATTATTTGCGAAAGATTAAATCGGAAAAAGAATCCTTAATTCGCTGTCAGAGGACAGACTGTCTCCTTTGGTGACTGACAGATTGCTGCGATCTAAAAAACTCGTTTTCCAACTTCCATCCCTGTAATCATTTTTAGAAACGAAACTACAAACAACAAAATAAAAGGATAAGTCCAACTCCCTGTCCAATCAAAAATACTCCCGAAAAGAATCGGGCCAGTTGCTGCCATAAGATACCCGATGGACTGCGCCATACCAGAAAGTTCTGTGGCAGATTCTGCATCTTGGGAGCGAAGAACAATAAAGAATAAGGACAGTCCGAAAGTGCCTCCCATCACAAAACCTATCAAAGAAACCCATACAAAAACACATTTCAACTGAGGTAAAAATAATCCTGTCAAAGCGATGAGTTCCACGATAAATAAACACAATACAATCCCACGTTGATCTTTTTTCTTTCCTGCCAAAAGGGGAATAATTAAAGCTCCTAAAATTCCTGTTGCTTGCGAGAGAGAAAGCATCCATCCAGAAAAAGAAGCATCATATCCTCTACTTTGCAAGATGGCAGGTAGCCAAGCCAAGAAGACATAAAAAACTAATGACTGAAGTCCCATAAATATCGCCACTTGCCACGCTGTTCTTGAACCACCTAATTTTTTCATCGCCTTGATATAACTTCGATTTGAACTAAATTTTTTCAAGCGAAATAATTGGGGCAACCAAACAAAAAAAGCAAGCATTGATAAGACCGCCCAGATACCAAGAGAACCTCGCCAACCCAATCCAAAATCATGTGCCAATGGAACACTAATCCCCGCCGCCAATGCAGCTCCAACCGCCATCATACTAGAGTATAAACTGGTGATCAATCCTGAATTTGATTCAAAATTTTGCTTAGTCAAACTAGGCAATAATACATTCCCAAAGGCAATCGCAACACCTGATAATAAGGTTCCTAAAAACAAAAATGGTAACCAATCAATAGTTCGTATCGCAATGCCAATAGTTAACAACAACATCGCTCCAAGCAAGGTGCCACCTATTCCAAATCGTCTGGTAAATAATGGAGTCAAGGTGGAAATCAAACCAAAAGCAAGCAATGGCAAAGTAGTCAACAGTCCTAAAAATCCATTCGAAAGTCCTGTGGCTTTTCGTATATCTTCCACCAGAGGACCAACACCAGCTAGAGCTGGACGTAAATTAATAGCGATAAAAAGTATCCCTATAATCAATAAGACATCTTTAGATTTCCTATGTTTGATCGAATCAATTTTTGGCATTCTTTATTTTAGATTAAAAAAAAAAGAACTTCCAGATTTTTAAAATTTGGAAGTTCTAACTCAGAGAGTGTCGAAAGTAAGCAATTTTTAATAATTGATTTTGAAAATGAATACTTCTTTTTCCTAGCTCATTAATAGGCGATGACAATCCCAAGGTCAATATTAGAAATGTTTGAAGTCATGTTTGTTGATTTTCATTTTTCTATGGCTTACTTGTTAATAGAAAGGAATGGTAAGTTCATGTTCACAATTATTCATAGTTATTTTGGATTTTTTTTTCATCATATTTCATAAAAAATCCTCGATGTAACACAGGCTATATCTACGTTTTTTTATTTTATCTGAAAAAAATAAGCTCAAAATAACTTATGAATAATTGTGAACATGAACTTACATTAATAAATGCAGGTTTATCTGGATAAATAGTATGACCGAAGGGTTGCGATTGATTTCATGTGTTCGTATGGAAAGTGAAAAATAGCATCCAAAAATTTGCATTTATTATTGTACCGTTCCTAAGTTAAAGATGCTTCTCTTACTTCAATCTCCTTTTCATAATAATGCGTTGCATCATAAATCAATTCATCCATTTTTTTATTTTCCAAAAGCAATTTTTCATCACTCCACTTCAACGTATTTTTAAAATCGCCCATTACTTTTTCTCTAATAATCGCAATACTTTTGATGTCAAAATATAACCTTCCCGTTCGCCTTACAAAGTAATCTTCCGCACTCGACACCATTTCGTATTGCATGCCAAACCAAGCCTCAGCTCTAGCCAATGAAACTTCAGGCGTATCAGAAAATTCAATCATTTTGAGCAAAATCAAATCAGCTTGCCTTCCATAATTCGTTGTTAAATACCACGCATAATATTTATTCAAACCTTTAAATTCCACAATCTCTTCCAACTTCTTGATATACTTTTCGACGGCTACATAATTAGTCAAAGGCTTTGGAGTCAAATAAATTTCCTTGGTATTACATTTCTCAAAACTCTTCTTGGTCACACCTTCCATTTTTTTCAAAACCAAACCCACGATGCGCTGAGCCATTTTTCGATAGCCGGTCAACTTTCCTCCTGCAATCGAAATCAGTCCTTTTTCCGAAACAAAAATTTCATCTTTTCTCGACAACTCCGAAGGTGATTTTCCATCTTCATGTATCAATGGTCGTAGTCCTGCCCAGTTAGAAATAATATCTTTCTCCGTAACTTTTACAGAAGGAAATGCATGATGCACCGCCGCCAAACAATAAGCTGCATCATCTTTCGTACACACTACCCGTTGCAAGTTTCCTGTATAAGTTGTGTCAGTTGTTCCGACATAAGTTGATCGCCCTCTCGGCACCGCAAAAATCATTCGTCCATCTGGTCCATCAAAATATGTGGTATGATTCAATGGAAATTTTTCATGGGGGAAAACGATATGAATACCTTTGGTTAAGTGCAATCGTTTGCCACTTACCTTTCCATCTTTTTGTCGAATTCTATCTACCCAAGGGCCTCCTGCGGAGACGACCATTTTCGATTTTATTTGAAATTTATTCCCGTCATTTTCATCTCGACAAATCACACCATTCACTTTATCATTGGAATAAATAAAATCTTTTACCTTGCAATAATTCAAAGCAATTGCTCCGTGAGTTGCTGCGGTTTTCAATAACTCGATAGTTAGTCGGGCATCATCCGTTCGATATTCCGCATAGTAACCGCCACCCTTTAATCCATTTTCATCGAGCAAAGGTTCGAGTTCCAATGTTTGTTTTTTGGATAACATTTTTCGTCGGTCATCTCCTTTTACGCCTGCCAAAATATCGTAAACCATCAAGCCAAATGAGGTAGCCCATTTTCCATAAGTTCCTCCTTTGATTAATGGCATCAACATTTTTTCGGGTAAAACTAAATGTGGTGCCAAGCGATGAACGACCGCTCGTTCTGTTCCTGTTTCTCGAACCAAGGCAATGTCTAATTGCTTTAAATATCGCAAACCTCCGTGAATCAATTTTGTAGATTTACTACTTGTCCCTGAGGCAAAATCTCGCATCTCAACTAAAGCAGTTTTCAATCCTCTAGCGGATGCATCCAATGCAATTCCTGCACCAGTTGCTCCTCCTCCGATGACGACTAAATCAAAGGTTTCTGTTTTTAATTTTTCAATATGTTCTTCTCGATTTAAAACTGAAAAGGGGAATTCTGTTGAACTCATTTTTTAATTATTTGATGTGATTTTATTTTTTAAAATAGGTTTTATGTGAGATGTGAATGTGCTACACTATTGGATTTTATTGGTTTTTTTTGTAGCAACACATTTATATGACTTTAATTATCAATTTTGATTAGCAGTTGAAATTATAAACTTTTGGGTAGTGGTAGAAAATGCGTACCACCAAATTTAATCATAAGTTCGTGCTACAAAAACGCTACTCGAAATATCTATTTTCACCACCTACTGAAAGTATATTGCTTCATCTTTTTAAAGTAAAGATAATAAATCAGTTAAGTCAACCCACCACCCTTTTTTCATTTTTTCTAAAAAAAAATCCTTAAGAACGGAACATTAGGATTAGGAGTTATTAATTTAGCGAAAAGTTAAAAAACTACATGTTTAAAAAATCGTATTTATCCAACCTGATAAACAAGCTGTTACAGCCAATCAAATTGAACCAAAAATTAATCATAGGAAGAAAAGACAAGGGAGATTTTCCAGATTTAGAATTAAAAAATATTGATTTAAAAATAGATACTGGAGCTTATACTTCAGCCATTCATTGCCATAAAATCGAAACGAAAGAAATTAATGGAAAGCAAATCTTAATCTATACGCTACTTGACCCATCACATCGTAAATATGGTAACAAAGAATTTTCCACGGATAAGTTTCAAGAAAAAAGAATCAAAAGTTCTTTTGGTACTTCCGAAAAACGATTCATTATAAATACTACTATTCGCCTATTTGGTAAAAAATTTCCTATCGAACTTTCACTAAGTGAACGTGGAGAAATGAAATTTCCCATTTTAATTGGTAGAAGATTTTTAATGGGAAATTTTATTGTTGACCCATCCAAATACGACCTTTCCTATAAACGAAAATTATTAATCAGTAAAAAGAAATAAACATGAAAATTGTCATCTTATTCCGAATTCAATAAGAGGTGTCGTATAAATCGATTTAGGAATAGAAAACGTCGTTTATAAGAATATCTTTTTTCGATATTTCTTCAATTGTAAATCGGGGGGATGCTATTTTTCCATGTGAGTTTGGAGGTTGTTTCTCAGTAGTTTATTTAAACTTTATTCAAAACATGGAATTCCATTTTAAACTTAAATTCTTTGCAGAATTCTATTTCACCAAAATTACTTGAACATATCATTATTGCTCTTTTCTTTTGGCAAAAAAATATTTATTGTTCTCCCAGTAATTCTTGTTGCAGTTCCTCCAAAGGCACTCCCTTCGTTTCAGGCATATAAAAAATCACCCAAAGTAATTGTAAAAACATCATACTTGCAAAAAAAGAAAATATGGTAAAAGGTGTAAAAGCTGTCAGTACAGCTGGAGTGACCATTGTTATAATTGCTGCTAAAACCCAATGCGTTCCTGTTCCCAAAGACATTCCATTTGCTCGAACTGAATTTGGAAAAATTTCAGAAATAAATACCCAAATAACAGCTCCTTGCCCGATGGCATGTGACCCCACAAATGCACAAACAAAAGCTACCACTACAAATCCTTCTGCTCCTGAATAAAAAGCCCAAGCAACTCCTAATAAACTAATTATATATCCAAAAGAGCCTATTAACATTAGTCTTTTTCGTCCTACTTTGTCAATTAAATACATTCCGACCAACGTAAAAATAAGATTAATTGCTCCGATAGGAGTGGAAGCAATTAGAGTATTTGTTTGGTCGATTCCAGCAGTTTCAAAAATTCGAGGCGCATAGTAAAGCACAAAATTGATTCCCGATAACTGATTAAAAGAAGCAAGAAGAAAAGCTAATAGGATTGGCGTTCTATATTTTCTAGAAAATAAACTTTGTGTCGTTTTTTGAACAGAAGTTTTCAGCATGGCAATTTTCTCCTCTACATTTTCGAGAGGATTCATTTTTTGTAACAATGCTTTTGCAGCAACCTCATCTTTCTTTTGTAACAACAACCAACGTGGACTGTTTGGAACACCCAAGACCATTATCGAATAAATTGCTGCTGGAATGGCTTCCACACCAAGCATCCAACGCCAAGCATTTTCCCCAAAATATTGACCAATAAAATAATTAGAAAAAAAGGCGACGAAGATTCCAAGGACAAGATTAAATTGATAAGTGGCGACTAATTTACCTCGGTCATTTGCAGGAGCAATTTCAGAAATATAAATGGGTGCTGCTACTGACGAAGCTCCAACTCCAATTCCACCAATAAACCGAAAAAAAGAAAATGAATAAGGTTCGACAGCTAAACTAGAACCCAATGCAGAAACTAAATATAAAATTCCAATCCAAAATAGTGTTTTCTTTCGTCCAAACTTATCACATGGAATTCCTCCAAGTAAAGAGCCAAAAACAGTTCCCCATAATGCCATTGACATAATAAATGTTCCATGAAACCACTCTCCTGTATTCCATAATCTTTGAATGGGTTGGTCTGCCCCAGAAATTACAATAGTGTCAAAGCCAAAAAGAAATCCTGCTAGGGCAACTGTGATTACCCAATAGTTAATGTTGTTGTTTTTCATTAATTCATTCTTTTTATTATTTCCAAACACATCCGCCCATTATGATAAGGTGCTTTCCAAGCTCCTGCTTTATCTTCCATTTGACTGATTTTTCCATCAGGAAAAATGCTCCAAACCCACTCGCCATTTTCCCTATCTAAAATATTTTGCTTGATAAAACCCCAACATTTTAAACTCGCTTTTACAAATTTTTCTTCTTTAGAAATTTCATAAGCATTGAAGAAACCGACCACCGCTTCCGCTTGAACCCACCAATGTTTCTCTTTATCAAAATGGTTGTTTTCTTTTTCATACATGATTCCTCCTGAATTATCAAAACCATTTTCTAAAGTTGCAGTTGCCATTTCTAAAGCTGTCTCTTTCACTTTTTGTAAAAGTTTTTTATTGCCTAAAATTTCTGCTGCTTCTTGCAACAACCAACTACATTCAATATCGTGACCGTAAGAAATGGCATTGGATTTTGAGTTCCATTTTTCATCAAAAAATAAATGTAAATGTTTTGCATGCCTGCCAGACAGGGAGGATTTTGGTTTGATAAATTTTTCTAAAAAACATTCTATCAAAGCTTGAAGTGCGTCACCAATTTTTTTATTTGGAAATACACGATAGAGGTTCATGTAGGCTTCCATGATGTGCAAATGAGTATTCATCGTCTTTGCTTCGTTGGCATCTTTCTCACTCAAGCGAAGGTCTTCGATGGCTTGCCAATCTTCAGTAAATGCTTCAAAATAACCGCCATGAATTTTGTCAAAACTATGTTCTTCAATTACTTCAAATAATTCATTTGCAAGTTCAATCGCTTTTTTATTTTTTGTTAAATGATAATATTCGGAGAGTCCATAAATACCAAATGCTAGAGCGTAAATTTGTTTTTTTGTTTGAGTTGGTTTTCCTTGATAATCTAACATCCAATAAAGTCCTCCATTCTTTTTATCAAAAAAATGAACGACTAGATATTCAAAAGCTCGGTGAGCGATGTTTTCATACTCCTTATTTTTTGTCGAATTGGCTGCTGCTGAAAATGTCCATAAGATGCGAGTATTTAGAATTACACCTTTGTCTGCTTCGGGATGTAATTGATTTTGTGCATCTATTTTTCCATAAAAACCACCATTGGTTTCGTCTATCATATTTTCCATCCACCAATCTAAAATAGAGGCTAACTCTGCTTCCATTTCAGTTTTAAAAAATGTAAGTATATTACTTTTTTTTGAAAAAAAAATTCCTTCACTTAAATTATTTTTCATACATCAAGATTATTTAACACTTCTAAGTTACTCTTAATCAACTGATTACGAGTCTTTACACTTTCGGCTGAATGTAGTCCATCTGCTGGTGTGTTTGTCACATAATCTAACAGTTTTTCTATTGTCGATGTGGCTACATGCATTCGAGTATCCGAAGATGCGTAATAAATAAACACTTCTTTTTCCTCGTTGACAATCCAACCATTACTAAAAGTAACATTGGAAACGTCCCCAACTCTTTCCTCATTTTTAGGTGCAATAAAATGTCCAGCAGGTGCATGTGTGATGACCCAAGGTTTTTCCAAATCAGTCAAAAACATATAGAGTACATACCGTAAACCTGCTGCTGTGTTTCGAACACCATGTGCCAAATGTAGCCAACCTTTTTCAGTTTTGATTGGTGCAGGGCCTTGTCCATTTTTGACTTCTTTGATGGTATGATAGTTCTTGCTATCGACAATCACTTCTGATTTGATTTCGGCATTGGTCATCGTTTCTGTTAATCCCCAACCAATTCCGCCACCGCCACCTACACTAATAAATCCATCTTGTGGACGAGTGTACAATGCATATTTTCCATCAACAAATTTAGGATGTAAAACTACATTTCGTTGTTGCCCAGAGTAGGTAATCAAGTCAGGTAATCGTTCCCAATTTTTTAAATCTTTGGTACGAGCAATTCCACATTGTGCTACTGCTGCGGAGGTATTATTAGCTTGCGTTTTATCTTTCCGTTCGGTACAAAATAATCCATAAATCCATCCATCTTCATGATGCGTCAATCGCATATCATAGACATTCGTATCTGGATTTTCAGTTTCGGGCATCGTGATTGGATAATCCCAAAATTGGAAATTGTCCACTCCATTTGCACTTTCTGCTATCGCAAAAAAAGATTTTCGATCATCACCTTCGACTCGAACTGCAAGAATATATTTTCCCTTCCATAACATTGCTCCTGCATTAAATGTCGCATTGACTCCTTGTCGTTCCATGAGGTGAGGATTTGTTTTTTCATTCAAATCATATCGCCAAATGATCGGAGTGTGAGCAGCGGTGAGAATAGGATTTTCCCAGCGGTCATATATTCCGTTTCCTGAAATTTGAGGTGTATTTTTTTTCTCAATTAAATGTTGATGTTGAGAAAATAATTGTTTTATTTTTTCTTGAAAATTACTCATTGTTTTATTTTATAAGCCAAGGTTTAATAAACTTTTGAAGTTTAGTAAACGTAGTTGAACGAATTATTTTTCTAAGGGAGTAAAATCTGCGGGATAATCTTCCATTTTATCGTACCAATTAAATTTTAAAATCACCGTACAAATCGCAATCACTACCATCGCAACAAAAAATTTATTCCAATCTTGAATGACCATAAAAATTGGAGCAGCAACTAAAGCAGTTTGCCAAATGATACCAATGACTACATTAAATATGTCTCGACCAAAATCTGTATTTGCTTGTATTTCAGGATTTTCTGCTTGTAATTTTTTAAGGATAGGTTTCCAAAAACCCCATGGTCTAGTTTTTAAATAAAAGTTTTTTAAGACTTCCTCATCATCAGGTTCAGTAAAATAACTTCCTACAAAACACCCTACAAATGAAATGACAAGATTAACTGGGAAGGCTTCCAAAGCTGTCCAATCTGGCAGCGCATAAGGCAAAATCATAGCCGCTAAAATCCCTCCAGTCATTCCCCAAAAATAACCGTATCCATTAAATCGCCACCAATACCATTTTAATAAATTAGCAGCGGTATATCCTCCGTAAAGTGCTGCGACTAGCCAATCAATTACATCATTGATGGAGTCCAAAAGAAATGCAAAAAGCGTCCCGATGATAACTACCGCCAAAGAACAGAGGTAACTCATCTGCACATATTTTTTATCAGAAGCATCGGGATTGATATATCTTTTATAAATATCGTTGACCAAATAAGCAGGTGCAGCATTTACTGCTGCCGCAAAAGAAGACATAAAAGCAGCCAATAATCCTGCAATCAAAAGTCCCATCAATCCTACAGGAACAAAATTTTTGATGGCAAAAGGAAGGATTTGTTCGAAGTCAACATCGGCTCCCATTCCATTTAATTCATCGCTATAAAATACCAAAGCTAAAATCGTCAAACCCGCAATAAGCATATAACGTGGAAATAATAACACTACATTTACAAATCCACTCATCTTTGCTGCTTCCTTTGGTGAACGAGTAGAAAGCACTCTTTGCATATCATAATTAGGCGCAGGCCCTGCAAAACTTTGTAGTAAACCTTTGAGTAAAATCATCATAAAAAAGATGGAAAATAATTCCCAACCATCTTCCGATATTTTTGTATTGGCAGATTTCATTAATTCTGACCAATCCAATCCAAGTTCCCAACCAAAGAAAATATTACCCCAATCGTCTGGAACAAATTGGGCTAAAACTTCTGGAGAAACTTGTTGCATCGCAATGATTCCGATAGCAATACTTGCAATCGTCATTATCACATATTGTAATACTTCGGTAAAAACAACGCTGTACATTCCACCTTTGATAACATAAACTGCGGTCAAAGAAGTAAAGATTAAACCATAGTAAGTTTCATTCAGCCAAGGGTCGGCTGAGAGTTCCCATGGAAGAAATACGGTTGCAAATTTTCCAATCCCAATAAATCCATACGCCACATAAGTGATGACTACAATAATTGCAAACAATACAATTACAAAATGTGAAAGGTTAGCTCCTTTGCCTTCTCCAAATCGAAATTTTATCCACTCCGCTCCCGTCATCACTCCCGAACGCCTTAACCAAATGGATAAAAATATCATCATAAATATCTGATTAAAAACAGGCCATAACCAAGGAATCCAAACACTTTTTAACCCATAAATAAATAGTAACATCACCATCCACATCGTGCCGCTGATGTCAAACATTCCCGAAGCATTGGACAAGCCGAGGTACTGCCACTTGATGGTATTACCTCCGAGGAAATAGCTTTTGATATTGGTTGATGCCTTTTTGGAAATATAAAAACCGATGCCCACGGTGGCGATGAGGTAAAGGATGATGATAGCAATATCGATAGTATGTAATTGCATTGTTGGTTTGTTCGTTTTGTTAAATAAAAATCTAAGGGAAAATATAATCCGTGGGGGAATTATCCCTTTCCCACGGATGGTATTTCTCCATGGGTGTTCTAACTTGTATTCCTAAAAACTTTATATTTTACTTCTTCGCTAGTTTATAAACTTCAGGCAATTTATCTTCAAACATCATTATCGGGTCTTCACTAAATTTTACAAAATTAGCAGCACTTCCATGTTTTGGATAAGGTGCATAATGGTGGTCAGGTCGGTCATTTCTCCATAGAAGTACCCAAGCAATTTTTCTTGCTTCAGGGTCTCGTTTAATTCCGTCGAGTAATTTATCTGTCCACCAAGTTTCATTTGGAATCGCCTCAAAACCTGTTTCCGTCAAGGCAGCCACTTTATCTTTTTCTTCCGCTAACTTTACGATGGTTCGAAGTCGTTCGGTGAGATGGTCAATATTTCCCGAAAGTCCTACATCGTGATAATCATCCAATCCTAAAATATCTACCCATTCATCTCCAGGATAGCATTCGAGATAATGTGCTTCATCTTTAAAAATATCAGGAGAATAAGCATATAAAATATTATGCAAGTCTTTTTCATCTCGCAGATATTTTACAGTAAATTGCCATAAAGTTTTGTATTCTTCGGGGGTACAAAATTTTGCTCCCCACCAAAACCAACTACCTGTGTGTTCATGAAATGGTCGAAAAATAATTGGAATATTTTCTTGAAAAACATACCCGACTTTGAGGTCATTTACAAAATCAGCGAAGTGGTTTAATTTATTTTTATAAGCATCATGATTTTTGCCACCAGGCAAAATTGAGGCAACCACTCGTAAGCTATCTTTGACATCCCAAGTGCTTCCTCCGTTGGCGAAATTATCAAAATGCCAACTGACGGTATTGATACCTCCCATCTTGTAAACTTCTTTCATCCAACCTTTCATTTGTTGAAAATCAACCGAATCAATATTGTAAGATGTTTTTCCTAATTTACTCATGTCCCAGCCAAATACCGCAGGATACTTCCCACAAACATCCTTTACATCTGACCGTTTTTCGTGCCAGTTATCCCAACCTACTCCGTACGCTAATCCATCTTGATGACCAAATAAGACTTTATCTTTTGCGATGTTTTTTAAATTGTCAAATAATGCTTTCGTAGTGTGAGAGGCATTGGTATCGGCAGTTTTTATTAAAGCATATCGTGGGTCTTCGTAAAATTTAAAATAATAAATTGAGGCTGATGCCGCTAATAAAAACAATACTCCTACAATTATTAATGACCTCTTCATTTTTAGTTATTTTAATTTTACAATTATATAAAATATTGATTTTCAATTATTTATGCAAATTTTAGGTATCGGATACTATGAAAGTATTCGATACCTAAAATATTCATTTCTTCAAGCCTAAGGCACTAGTGGACTTAAATTCCAAATGTACCGTAGTATTTTGTCAACTAAAAAATTGGTCGACGTTTACTAAAATTTGAAAAGTGAGTAAACGTTTTCTTGAATTTACCATCCTGGATTATTCTCATTGATCAATGCATTCGCTGCAATTTCTTCCGCAGGAATAGGAAATAACTTTTGAAACTCTAACCTTGGACGATTTGCCAATTCCATTGTCTCTATCCATGTTCCCCACCGAATTAAATCCCATCGTCGTTGAAATTCTCCATACAATTCATGTCGTCTTTCTAACCTCACGGCTTCTCTAAAATCTTCTTTTGATAAACTTGATGAAAGGTCATCTAACCCTGCTCTTTGTCGTACTTCATTAACCGCATCATAAGCAACTCCACTTGGTCCATTCAGTTCATTTTCAGCTTCTGCCAATAATAACAATACATCTGCATATCTAAGAATGATTGGATTATTTCCATTTTCATCTTTGACTTGAGAAACTTCATCTATATATTTTTTTATAAAAAGACGAGGTGTACCTTTCACTTCTGACCCATCTGATAACTGATAAGTGTTGTCACCAAATCGTCCAAAACCATTATCAAAAACACCTTCATTCAAAATACCTGTTACATTCTGAGGGAGCGATCGAAAGTTGTGCCATTTCTCTCCATTCAAGTCCGTCCACTCGCCAAATAATGCTCGATCAAAACTTACTCTTTTATCATCATTTTCAAACGTATCATAAAAATCTTCTCGCATGGTAATCCCACCAATTCCGCCACCGCCAGCAAAACTAGCATTGCCAGGCGTATAATATACTGCTAACTCTGGGCCTTCGTTTGGTGCTTGAGTTGCTTGGATGGAAAATAACATTTCATTACTTACGTCTTGTGATTCTTGAATAAAAATATCCATGTACTCTGTTTCTAAAGTTGGATATCCATTGCTCGATAAACTAACTACTTGGTTACACGCTGTAATCGCATCGGCATAAGCTGAAGTATTTCCAACTTGTGCTCCTGCAATATTCATTTTAACTTTTGCCAGCATTCCCCAAGCAGCAGGTGCGGTAGGTCGTCCGCGATCACTTACCGAATAGTAACCATCTGAAAAATTCTCAGGTAATAAATCTGCTGCTATTTCTAAATCTGAAGCAGATTGATTATACACTTCTTCAACTGGACTTCTGGTAAGATCGGGGGAATCAATTGATGGGTCAAAAGATTTTATTCGGATGGGTGCATCACCATACCATCGAGCAATTTCAAAATAACAATACCCACGCATAAAATAGGCTTGACCAATGGCAGCATTTTTTGCATCCTCCTCTAAAAAATCAATTTTACCAACTCGATCTATTACATTATTCGCTCGGTTGATTACTTGATAGAACCCTTTCCATGGACGCTCGATATACCATTGTCCATTTTGACTACCAGTATATCCTCCTGCTATCCAATCCAATCCTAGCATGTCATCATTTTCCAAGGCGATTGGAATCCAAGAAGGTTGTACCCAGAGTTCCCAAGTCATCAATGCATCATACATTCCATTGACTGCTGCGTTGACTTCATTTTCGTTAGAGTAATAATCTTTAGGTGCTTGGAAGGTGAAGACTTCTTCTTCCAAAAAATCGTCTTTGCAGGAGGTGGTAAAAATACAAAGACCTAGAATTGTAAATAATAATTTGAATTTCATGTTGAATGAATTTTTATTTTTTCAAAAAAAATGAATCACGTTCTATTTCTAATAGAATTCATTTAGACTTTAGATAAGTCCGTGTAGGACTTTTTTTAAAATTTTTAGTTTTTAAAAAACCAAATTACAACCAAACATTATCGTTCTTGCTTGTGGGTAATTTCCCAAATCAACTCCCTTCATTGCTGCACTTGAAAATGCACTTACTTCAGGATCGTAACCTGAGTAATCTGTTTTTGTCCAGAGGTTAATCGCATTTACATAAAGTCTGGCACTTGATAGCCAGTTGATGTTTCCAGCATCTAACGTATATCCAAATTGTGCATTTTTTAATCTTAGGTAACTTCCGTTTTCGATAAATCGATCAGAGAATCTGGTATTACCATTGTTCAAATTAATTTGTCGAAATTCATTGGAAGTGCCTTCTCCTGTCCAAGCATTTTCATAAACTGCCAATGGAACATTTCTTCGTCCATCCAAATTATGTGACTGAATACTTAACGTATTGATAATATCAGTACCAACAACTCCTTGCAACAAAAAGCTAAAATCAAATCCTTTGTAGGAAAAAGAATTAGACAATCCCCAAATGAAATCAGGATTGACATCACCGATAATTGATCTATCAGTATCGGAAATAGTTCCATCATTATTGAGATCTTTATATCGAATTTGACCAACTTCAGCATCTGGTTGAACAGCAATAAATGCTTGAACTTCTTCTTCATTTTGAAAAATCCCATCTTCCTCGTACCCATAAATTGATCCAATCGGAAGACCAACTCTTTGGATAAATGGAAAAACACTTAAACCATTTCCTGCTCCAAGTCGGTCAGCAAATTGTTCATCAACTTCTCCTAGGTCTGTAATTTCATTTCGGTTAACTGAAATATTTCCTGCCATTTGCCAAGTGAAATCACCTTGAATTGGATAACCTCCTAGCTCAATTTCTAATCCATTATTTTGAATATTTCCTGCATTGATCAGAGCATTAGTGAAACCTGTATTCGGTGCAAGCGTAATATTTTGCAATAAATCTGTGGTCTCTTTTTGATAAATATTTATGGTTGAAAATATTTTTCCATCCCAAAGTTCAATATCCAAACCAGCATTGAACTGAGTCGTTGTTTCCCAACGGAGATCATTATTTTGCAATCGACCTTCGATAACCGCTGGTACTAATTGATTATTGAATGAAGTCGTCACACCTTGAATAGTCGCCAAAGATTGGTAAGGATTAATCGCTTGATTTCCTGATTGACCGTAACTTAATCGAACTTTTAAATTAGAAATGGTTTCGATTTTTTTGATAAATTCTTCTTCACTTGCTCTCCACGCAAAAGCAAAAGAATAGAATGGTGCCCATTTATTATTGGAAGCAAACTTGGAAGAACCATCATATCGAAACGTTCCTGTGAATAAATATTTTTCTTGTAAAACATAATTTACTCGACCTAAATAGGAAGCCAATTCCCACTTAGAAGAATTGGTACGGGTAGGCACATGGGATAATCCATTTTGCAAAGCGAAATAAGAAAGTTCATCATCTGGAAAATCTCTTGCTTCATTATTGATCCAATAATCAGTATTGGTTTCATAAGTAAATCCAAGTAAAGCATTGATCCTTGAACCTGAAAATTCCTTTTTGTAACGCAATAAATTTTCATTAATCAAATTGGTAAATTCATTACTTGATACTACCGCCAAACCATTTAATCCAAAACCTTCCGAAACAGTACGAGGATAATAAGTATTATTTTTCCTATCAATATAATTGGCAGCTAATCGAATGTCCGCAGAAAATCCACCATACAAATCAATGACGGTATTCACTCCACCAATCACTCTGGTAAAATTATGTGACTCCGTCACCTCATCCGTATATCGCAGAGGGTTTGCTCCAAATTGTTGAAAGACAGAAGGGTCTTCCAACCTAGGATCACCTTCCTCATTTCCAATAATCTCAATGGTTCCATCAGGATTAGTGACCAAAGATCTGATTGGTGTATAATTTAAAACAGACCTTATGATTCCACCTGCCGATTGAGTCGTATTCGTTGAAGTACGAACCAAACTATTATTAGATCGGGTAAATGCTAAATTTCCATTGACACGAATTCGGTCATTAATTTGGTAACTCATATTGGTTCGCAATCCACCCCGCTTAAATCGGGAGCCAATAATTACGCCTTCTTGATCCAAGTAATTTAGCATAATGGAATAACTACCTTTCTCTGTTCCTCCCGAAAATCCTAATTGGTAATCTCGAATAGGTGCTCTTTGAAAAATAGCATCTTGCCAATCTACTTCCACATCTGGACGAAGTGCTAAAACTTGACTGACGGTTGGTCGAGTTGGATTGGACAATGTATCAGGTGCCCATAAAAAAGAACCAACTGGAATTCCAGCATTTTCATAAGCACTATTTTGGTATTCCATAAATTTCTCAGCATCCAATAATTCTATTTTATTGATGACTTCTGAAAAACCATAAGAAACATTTAAGGAAACTTTCCCTGTGCCTTTTTTTCCTTTTTTGGTGGTAATTAGAACGACACCGTTGGCACCTCTTGAACCATAAATCGCAGTTGCCGAAGCATCTTTTAAAATTTCGATACTCTCAATATCTGATGGTGATAAGGTTGCCAAAACATTGGTATTGGAAATGATCTGATTATTGGGTTCCGATGCTCCAAGGCTACTTTGGGAAGCAGCAGGGTTGGTGACAGGAATTCCGTCGATGACATATAAAGGTTGGTTGCCACCCAAAATAGAATTCGTTCCTCGGATTTCGATACTGATTCCAGCACCTGGTGCAGCATCTCCTTGAGTCACATTTACGCCAGCCACTCGCCCTTGAAGTCCTTGCTCCAAAGAGGTAATGGTAGTCTTATTTAATTCAGCTGCTTTGATAGAAGTGACTGAACCTGTCAGGTCACTTTTTCGAGTTTGCCCATAACCGACGATAACGATTTCGTCGATGACATTGGAGTTACTTTCCAATTGGATATTTAATGGGGAGTCATTTTCGATGACAACTTGCTTCGGCGCATAGCCGGTGTAACTAATGTCAAGCACATCGCCACGTTTGACCATTATGGTAAATTTCCCATCAATATCGGTCGCTTCACCATTTGAAGTTCCTTCGACTAAAATAGTTGCTCCAATCAAAGTTTCTCCATTTGAGGCAGCGGTAACTATTCCTTTTACTTCAAAATTTTGTGCAGTTAATCCTATTGTAATCATCATAAAAAGCAATAAGAGTCCTTTTTTCAGATGATAGATACTTGGTTGAAAAAGATTTTTCATAAAAGTGTATGATTTTTATTTCGCTTTGAATATATAATTTCTTCTCTTCAAAGTTAACTATCCCTTCCAAATTCCTTAGAGGGAAATGCTACAATAAATGGTGGTAAATATTACAAAATGAGATTTATAGGTGATAATATCTACCACCTGTTACAAATACCCCTTGTTTTTGAAAAGAATAGCTAGCAAGGAGAATAGATTCCAAATCTATCTTTATGGAGTTCAATTTTTAGAAATCTAGAAACAATTTTTAACTCATAAAAAAATCTTAATTATGAAGAACACTTTACATATTCTTTTTACAATACTAGTAATGATGAGTTTTGCTGTGGGAATAAATGCTCAATGCGCTGATAATTTAGTAGCGAATGGAGGATTCGAAGCAGGAATGACTAACTGGTGGAATTGGCATGACAATAATCCAGATGCTTATACTTTTACGCTAGATTCCAATGCTTATGCAGGTGATAGTAGTGTATCAATTAACGTTTTAGTTGACTCAGATTCTTTGACTAGTTTTCAAGGAGGAGAATATAATAACCGAGCTGATAGTATGGCTGTGTCGGCAGGAGTAACTTATGAAGTTAGTTTTGCAGTCAAAAGTTCTGTTCAAGATGCGATGGTTTCAGTTTGGATAAAAGATGAATTTGATGGCTGGTTTACTTTGCATAATGAATTTTTCACAGTAGATACCGGATGGCAAGTTTTGACTACAGAATTTACACCTGCTGTTGATCGAGCAGATATTCATTTGGAATTGAAAGTTTATAGTGCAGATATTCATCAACCATATAGTGTATCGTTTGACGAAATATATATCTGTGATGCCACTCCAAAAACGGCAACTTGTGCAACTAATCTATTGGACAATCCAGGGTTTGAAGGATTCCCAAATGGAACCGATCAATGGTGGACATGGCATGGTGGAACAGAAAGTGCTTTTGCATTTTATGCAAGTGACGATGCTTACTTTGGAGATAGTAGTGCTGTTTTAGAAACCCTTTGGAACTCGGATACGATACCAACTGGGCCAGCAGAATATAATAATAGAGGAATGGAAATTCCAGTTGTCGCAGGTGAATTTTATGAAGTAACGTTTGCGGCAAAAAGTACGATTGACCAAGCTAATATTCAAATCTGGGTAAAAGATGAATTCGATAGTTGGTTTACTATTTTTAATACTGACATGAATGTTACGACAGATTGGGCGGAGTATTCTTTCCTTTTTCAAGCGGATATGGATCGAGCAGATATTCACATGGAAATGAAAGTTTTCAATGCTGGCTTTGCCCCTTATCAAGTATTTTTTGATGAAGTAGCCATTTGTGCAGCGAGTCCTGCAACAGCTACTTGTGCAGATAATTTGGTCACCAACCCAGGTGCGGAAAGTGGAATCACAGATTGGGCGACATGGCATGGTGGAGATGAAACTGATTACTCATTTGAAGTAAGTGATGAGTCAACAGTTGCTGATAGTAGTTTATTGATTCGAGTTTTAAAACCTACTGCTGACTTAACTGGAACTGGTGAATTTAATAGTCGCCCTCAAGTTTCTCCAGTTGTCACAGGACAAAATTATAAAGTTTCTGTTTGGGCAAAAAGTACATTGGATGGAGCAGGAATTCAAATGTGGGTAAAAGATGAATTTGATGGTTGGTCAACGATTGGAAATGACGAAGCGAATGTGACTACAGAGTGGGCGGAATATTCTTTTATTTTTGCTAATGATACAGACCGAGATGATATTCATTTGGAATTAAAAGTATTTACAGACGGTGCAACTGATCCTTACGATGTATGGTTGGATGAAATGTCTATTTGTACAACAGATGAAGAGCCAGGAAGTGGTGAGCCAGTCGTTGAAGTTTATAACTATGGTGCATTAGATACTTTAATTGGCTGTAGTACAAACTTAGTTTATGAGTTTGCAGATACGGATGTGGATGAAGATGGATTAGGTTGGGAAAGTTGGGATGGTGATTCTGATAATCCAATCGCAATCTGGGTTTATGATCCAGTTCTTCCTTTTTCAGGAGCTAACTCAGTAAGAATTGATGTTCCTGCAGAACATAATGTGGCGGAATTACATCATCGTTTTGGAGACCGATTTGACTTGGTGGAAGGAACAGAATATACGCTAACCATGTGGGCAAGAGGAGATATTCCTGATGGAGATACCTTGAGAGTTTATGCTCGACCTGTAAGAGATACCGATTGGAAAGAACCTGCTCATGGTAACTTTATGGTGACTACTAATGAATGGCAAAATTATTCTATAACATTTACGCCTGAAGAAGATTGGAATAATGCATTTATAGAAATGAAAGCTTGGAGATGGAACGAAGCAGATTTTACAGAAGCTTATACCGTGTGGTATGATGATATTCAATTGTGTGAAACTACTGACACAACAGTAATGGTACAAGGTGGAGTTGGATTTACAGAATTAGAAAAATTAGGGGTAGCATTTAACCTTTCTCCTAATCCAATTTTGGCTTCCCACCCTGCTCAGTTAGAAATTATTTCTGAAAAACAATTAGAGAATACAGTAATTCGAGTAGTTGATATTTTAGGAAAAACAGTTAGTGAAATAAGAACAGATATCCATACAGGAACTCAGCATTTAGAAATTCCTACAGATGCATTTCCTTCTGGTTTGTTCTTTGTGAATATCCAATATCAGGATTATGTCAAGACTATTAAATTACAAGTAATTAATAATAATTAGGTTGTTGAATCGAACTCACAAGGTGAATGAAAATTCATCTTGTGAGTAAACTTTTCAATTAACACATATCTATTCTTCAACTGATTGGGTGATCAGTAAATTTTCATTTCATAAATTTCTAAAGGAGTCTAAAATTATTTTAGCTCCTTTTTTTAAAAAAAATTCCCCATGAAAAAAATTCTATTCTTTTCCCTTCTTCTATTTTGTAAAAGCATTGTTTTTTCTCAAACAACAGATCAGTATGGAAAGTTTGAAACGGATGTCAACATTGGAATCAATTATGATAATCCATTTGATTATGATGAAATTGCGGTGACTGCAATTTTCACCGCACCAAGTGGAGAACAAAAAGAAGTAGATGGTTTTTTTATAGAAAATTATGATTTGAATACAACTAATGGAAGTCTTACTCCAGGTGAGGAAGGATTTAAAATTCGTTTTTCGCCTGACCAAATTGGTACTTGGAGTTATGAAATTTCGAAAACAGATCTCACAGGGACAAGTGTGATAAGCTCTGCTTCTTTTCAATGTGTTGCTTCCGATGATTCTGAAAATCATGGTTTTGTGAGAAAAAATTCTTCTAACTATTTAAGTTTTGATGATGATATCCAATATATTTTAGTTGGGGAAAATATGGCTTGGCAATCAGGAAATACTTTGACAAATTACAAAGCATGGTTATCTCGATTATCGGAATTTGGTGGAAATTTTATTCGACTATGGCATGCGCATTGGGGGCTAGGAATTGAGTGGAAAGATGGTTCAAATAATTTTAAAGGACTACGAAAATATCAACAAATCAAAAGTCGCTATCAGGATTGGCTCTATGATTATTGTGCAGAAAAAAACGTTTATGTCATGCTTTGCATTCAGCATCATGGACAAGTTTCTACCCAAGTAAATCCTAACTGGAATGACTCTCCTTATAATGTTGCGAATGGTGGCTCTTGTCAAAATACTTGGGATTTTTTTACAGACAGCATCGCAATCGCACATACAAAAAATAGATTACGCTACATCGTAGCACGTTGGGGATATTCTAAAAACATCATGGCGTGGGAATTATTTAATGAAGTAGAATGGACAGATAATTTTTCTAGTCATCAATCTGAGATTGCAGATTGGCATTTTGAGATGACCGATTATTTGAAATCAATTGACCCTTATCAACATTTGGTGACGACTAGTTATGCGCATGATAATGAAGATCCAGAAGTTTGGTCTTACCCTGAGATTGATATTACTCAAACTCACTTTTATAATAATGTTCCTAACCTTGAAAGAGTATTGGCTGGAGGTGTGAGAAGGTATTTGGATGATTTTGGGAAACCTACTTTGACTGGTGAATTTGGTTTAGGAGGTTCTGCTGCCCTGGCGAATAATGATCCTGACGGAATACATTTGCATAACTCTTTGTGGGGTGCTTTGATGGGTGGTGGAATGGGAACGGGGATGACTTGGTGGTGGGAAAGTTATGTTCATCCATTAGATTTATATTTTCATTTTGATGGCGTTAATCAATATTCTCGCTATGTTCCTTTTGTAGAAAAAAAATTAGCACCTCAGCTGTCTTATGTTTCAGGAGCAGTTGGAGATTTAAGTTTGACACCTTCATCTGGCTGGGCAACTGTGGCGAGTGATTCTATTTTGATTGACGAATTTGGTCAAGTGAATCCAACTAATGCGACTCTGGGATTATTCCTTTATGGCTCACAATGGAATACGCAATATCGAAGTCCACCCAGTTTTCATGTTACTTATCCTGATGATGGATACTTTGAAGTGAATACTTCTTCCGAATCAGGTCAAGCTGCCAAAATTGCGATTTGGGTTGATTCAATTTTAATACTTGATACTTTGGCAGTAACCGATACAACTTACCAAGTTGGTATTTCGGCAGGAGAACATATAATCAAAGTGGACAATACTGGAACGGATTGGATTTCTATTTCGAGTTATAATTTTTCTGATTTAGGTTCGCAAGTGGATAGCTATGTGTTGACTTCGGAAGATAAAGATTATGCAGCAGGTTGGGTTTTGAATAATGAATATAATCATGAGAATGTTGTAGATAATGGTAACCCTGATCCTGCGATTGGAGCTGCGGTAACTATTCCTGATTTCCAAGCTGGTAGTTATTTTATTACTTGGCTAGATTGTTTGACTGGAGAAATTCTGAATGCAGAACCTGTGGTTGTTGATGGTAATGGATTGGTAATTTTAGTTCCTGATTTATACTGGGACGCTGCTTTTGTAGTCGATGTAGAAGAAGTAGTAACTGTTGCAAATGTGGATCGAGCTACTTTTAAATTATTTCCTAATCCTGCAATGGTAGGAAATAACATTACTCTTACGGGATTGAATATGGGCGAAAAATTAGAGGTTAGTTTGATTGATATGACTGGTCGAAATATCCGTAATTATAATATTAGGGAAAATACTTTGGATGGAGAAAGTCTTGAATTAACGTTGCCGAATAATTTATCAGCGGGAATGTATTGGGTGAAAGTGCAGGATGGGAATGGGAAGATTATGGCGCAGGCGGTGATGGTGGGTAGGGAGTAAATTACAAAACGTTTCCTAAACCTTGATAGTTTAGGAAACGTAAAACTAATCCTTCCCATACTCACTCGGACTCACTCCAAACTCCTTCTTAAACTGTTCCCGAAAATATTTCAAATCATTATACCCCACCATATAAGTCACATCAGCCACATTATATTGCTTCGTTTCCAAAAGCTGTGCAGCACGTTGCAATCGAATCTCTCGAATAATTTTATTGGAGGATTTTCCCGTAAGTGCTTTAAGTTTTCGATAGAGTTGCATCTTACTTAGGTGAAGAGAACTCGCCAGTTGCTCCACCGTAAAATCTGAATTGTCGATATTCTGCTCTACCACATTTTTGATTTGCTAAAGCAATAGTTCGTCCTACGAATTCATCTAAATCACAGAAGGACTCAAATCATATTTTTTAGCAAATTTCTGCTTGAGTTGATTCCTAGAGTTTATTAAATTTTTAATTCTAGCTTCCAAAAATTGCATACTAAACGGTTTGGTTACATAATCATCTGCCCCTTTTTCTACACCATCTATTTTAAAAATTAAAGACGTTCTTGCCGTCAATAGAATGATAGGAATATGGCTCGTGGTTAATGCTGATTTTAATCGGCTACACATTTCTATACCGTCCATTTTAGGCATAGAAATATCTGCTAAGATTAAATCAGGTAATTCATCCGTTGCTTTTTCCAAACCACTTGCTCCATCCTCCGCTTGAATAATTCGATATGTTGATTCCAAACTTTCTTTCAAATAAGCTCGAATGTCAGCGTTATCTTCTACAATTAGGACCAGAGGTTTTTCTTTTGAGGAGTTTATTACTTTTTCATTATTTGAAACATTCAGTAATTTATTCTCGCCTTCTAGCAAGTCAGAATTCAGGTAATTTGTAATCGTTTCGCTATCTTGAAAACTTGGAATTTTTTCTTTTTCCGAAAAATGGCTATCACCCAAAGGCAACAAAACAACAAACGTACTCCCCTCGCCTATTTCATTATTTTCTACCCAAATTTTTCCATGATGCCCTTTTACGATTGATTTCGTCAAAGCCAAACCAATTCCAGTTCCTCCTTTTCTTGCCTCCTCTGATTTTTTTTCCACTTGATAAAAACGGTCAAAAATATGTTCTCTTTGGTTTTCAGGAATTCCAGACCCTGTATCTCTTACTTGAATCGTTAGAAATTCCTTTTGCTCATTTTTATTTTTTTGGAAAACAGATTTTGACAGAATATGTACTTCGATTCTTCCACCTTCGGGTGTAAATTTTAATGCATTGGATAATAAATTAAACAAAACTTTTTCCATTTGGTCTCTGTCATACCACAAAGGAATTTTTTCTTCTTCAGACAAAAAATTCAATTTAATGTTCCGTTGTTTTGCTAATCCTTTAAATGACAAAATTATTTCGTTGGCAAACTTTACAAAATTTCCTTCCGCAACTTTTAATTTCATCAACCCAGCTTCACTTTTCCGAATATCCAATAATTGATTAATCATTGTCAACAACCGATTGGCATTATGATACATCCGAACCATTGATTTATGCAATTTTTTTTCAAAGGATTGTTCTTTGACAAATTGTTCCAATGGACTGATAATCAAGGTCAAAGGTGTTCGTAACTCGTGAGAAATATTGGTAAAAAACTGAAGTTTCATTTTATTAACTTCCTCCAATTTTTCCCGTTCTACCTTTTCCAATTGAAGACTATGTGCAAACTCCGTCCGCATTTTTGTAACTCTTAAAACCCCATAAAACAAGGCACTAAACAAAATTAGGTAGAAAACATACGCCCAATTTGTCAACCAAAAAGGTGGTGCGATATTCAAATTTAATTCAACAGATTCACTCCATAATCCATCGGCATTGGCAGCCTTCACCATGAATTTAAAATTGTCATAAGGCAAATTAGTGTATTGCACTATTCGTTGTGATGCATCTGTATAAACCCAATCTTCATTAAAGCCTTCTAACTTATGAGCATATTTTATTTTTTGTGGTTCACCGAATTGAAGACCGACAAATTCAAAAGCAATCACATTATCTCGATGAGTTAAATTAATCTCTTTTGTTTCAGCAATACTTTTTTGTAAAATGGTTCGACCACTTGCCAACTTTCCAATTGGAACTGATTCATGCGCTAGTTGAAAATCTGTAATCGAAATTTGAGGCGGAGTTAAATTCATTTTAATTGCCTCTGGCATAAAATAATTTATCCCTTTTACGCCTCCAAAAAAAATATGACCACTAGGCGCAATGGCTGCCGATTCATCATAAAAAAAATTATCTTTTAATCCATCATAAGCATCAAAGTTTTGGATGGCTTGATTATTTCCATCAGGATGAATGCACGAAATTCCTTGTTGAGTGCTTACCCAAATATTTCCTTTTTTATCACTCAAAATAGATTGGATAATTCCATTTGCCAAGCCATCTCTTTCAAAAAAATAAGTTATAGAATCTGAAGTCAAGTCTAATCGGTTGATTCCATATTCAGTTCCAATCCACAATTCTTTTGAATTGGAAGGAGTTGATTTTTCTAAAAAATAAAGACAATTAATAGAGTTGCTACTTAATCCACCAACTTCCCCGTTTTTGTAATTATATTGTTTTATAAGATCTAATTGCTTGCTTCGATTTTCAAATTTCACTTTGTAAAGTCCGCCACCTCTCGTACCAACCCATAAATATGTAATGCCATTTTCTTCGATTTCTTTGAGATGAACAATTGGGTATTCTTGAAAATTAATTCCAAAATCACTCGTAAAATTAAAATGCATAAAAGTATTAGTTGCAGGATCATATTGACCAATTCCATTGTCCCAGTAGCCAAACCAAATTTTCCCATCGGAAGACACTTCTAAAGTCATCACATAATCATCCACCAGTTCATCTTCCATTGTGAATTGAATCGCATTAGAAATTTCAACGTTTGAAAAAATATCTTCTTCCTTCATTTTCAATAATCCCGCACCTTCCGTAGTAATCCACAAATAGCCCTCATCATCTACTTTGACATTAGACACAAAACGAGACAAGCCTTTAACTGTATTAATTTTAAATGGATGATATGAAATTTCAGATGGATTAGGCATTCCATTTTTCATTGGTAAAAAGTGTAGTCCTGAACCTTTTGTACCAATCCAAAATCCATCACGGGATTTGGCTGGGGAAATACATGCAATTATATTGTTAGAAAAATTACCACTTCCTTCCAATTGTATACTTTTAAAGGGTTTTGCTTTTAAATTAATATTATTGATTCCCTTGTCGGTTCCTATCCAAAGTATTCCTGAGCGATCTTTAAACAATGACTTTACAACATTATTACTTAAAGTATTTTGTTTATTTTTTTCATAAAAAAAATGGTTAAATTTTTTATTTTCTATATCAAAAACATTGAGTCCATCATATGTCCCAATCCACAGTCGTTTTCCTTCGTCATCTTCATAGAGGTCAGTTACGAATCGGTGACTCAATTTATTTGGTTGTTTAGCATCTGCATAAAAATTTTCAAATTCTATTTTAGATAAATCATGGGGAAAATACTTCACTTTTTTTAATCCGATACTTGTTGCCACCCAAAATGTGTTGGGTTCATATTGCGAAGGAACAATTCTGGAGATATAATTATGTTGTAAAAAATTATACTCATCCACACCTTCAGGTGCCAATGAATAACGAATAAAATAATCTGATTTTCCATCTTCTCCTTTTACTAAACGATTCAACCCAATTTCGCAACCCACCCAAAGATCTCCTTCTTTAGAATTTCCAATTGTTGTAACGAAATCATAACTGAGGCTCAATTCGTCCGTTTCTGATTTCTCGAAATGAACAAAACTTTTAGTTTCGGGATGAAAACGATTCAAGCCTTTTTCAGTTCCTATCCAAATAAAGCCATCCGAATCTTCGGATATAGCCCAAACATTATTGTTGCTCAAACTATTCATGTCCTCGGCAATTTTAGCATATTGAACAAAGCCGTCAGTAGCTCGGTCGTATTGGTAAAGTCCAGTATAATTTGTCCCAATCCATAATCGGTTTTTACTATCTTCAAAAAGGCAAGTAATTTTATTACTTTTTAATCCATCAGATTTGCCTAATTCTTGGCGGTAGGTTTTGATAGAATATCCATCATATCTTTTTAATCCTGCCCAAGTGGCTAACCAAAGAAAACTACGATGATCTTGAATCACATCGTTGATAGAATTGTCAGTCCAACCTATTTCTGCGGGTAATTTTTCAAATGTAAAATTGGAATTTTGAGCGAAGATTGGTGAGGTGTTTCCGAAAATAAAAAGGATAATAATTGTAAAAATCCGTTTTCTCATATTTTGAACCTATTTGAATTTAGTATGACTTTACTACTTTTTTCATATCAAGCAACAGCTTGAGTGAGTAAGGAACGGTACATTAATAAATCACTAAGCGTAATAATACTCTTGAAAGTTGCAACGCAGACCATTTATCTTGGCTGAGCACTCAATGGTATTTAAAAAAGTTTTTTTTATTGCAATCTAACATTTTGTAATACGTTACAAACCGTCCTACTGCTAGTGCAAATTATTGTACCTATCAATAATACTTGTACTTTTTTCCATACCTCTTTTCGAAATGCAAAGGAAAGGTACGATATTGTCTGTTGAAATCCTGCTGGTAATTCTATAACAGTCTAGTGGTACATCCCATAATTATCCACCTATAAAACTGGTCTCTTTTTCCGTAATACTTCGTTATTCATCAGTCAGGGAGCATAGGCTATCTTTCTTCTTCATGCCTTGATTTGACTCAACATAATCGCCAAACTGTTACAAGTTATTCTTTGAGCGTTCCTAAGGAATGCGAACTAAATAAATGCAGATTCTTGACAGGATATTTTGTCCATATTTTTCACTTTAAAATCCTGAAAATATCAACATTTATGCGGCTTTCAAAGCAAAAACTATGA
>Ga0114957_1000685_pt1 | contig 41940 bp, 38 predicted proteins | sample BantaG_FD_87175 | JGI IMG/M metagenome (GOLD analysis project Ga0114957, IMG submission 87175) | Marine algal microbial communities from Bantry Bay, Ireland - BantryBay_4 metaG | ecosystem: Host-associated > Algae > Red algae > Unclassified | place: Bantry Bay, Ireland | collected 2014-11-21
AACAGTTTCAACATCCATTCCGTCAATTTTAGCTGAATAGATATCTAAACCTCCTGAACCACCTGGTCTGTTTGATGCGAAGTAGAGTGTTCCATCAGAACTAATAGAAGGCATAGTGGATGTATATCCGTCTCCATTAATATCACCACCTAACTTCTGTCCATCTCCAACTATTCCATCCTCTACTTTAGCAGAGTAGAGATCACAAATGATGTCCCCTGCAAATTCGTAATCACAAAGTGAATAATATAACATAGAACCATCTGGCGAAAATGCAGATGCTCCAGTTAATCTATTGTCTATATTGAACGCTTCATTTGATTTCAATGCAGTGTTCGCAACATCTCTATTTTTCATTACCTTAGAGAATTGACAAGAGTACTTCTCAGCACCGTCAAATCTCAATGAAGCGAAGTGAAGTTGATCATCGAGTAAAGTTGGACCAAACTCTGCATAACCAGTGTTGACTCCACCATTCATCTTTTCAATGCTATAAGCTTCATTTTCAGCATCTTGATTTAAAGACCACTTTGCAGACTTTTTACCAAGGTTTGCAAGTTTAGTTTTTGTTGGGTCTTCACCACTATACTGTGATGTATATAAGTTGTAGTAAGTCGTTGCCTCATCATACTTACCTAACATCATTTTAGATGTTGCTAGATTATAGTATGCATCTGCATAATCGCCATTTAGACTATCAACGACCATAGAATACGCTTTTTCACTTGCTTTGAAAGCATTTTGCTCCATTGCTGCTGCACCGTATCTATTCCAAATTGAAGCATCGTCTTTCTTTAGCATCAAAGCTTGGTTGTAATTTACCATCGCTCCGTGGAAATTACCTGCCGCAAACGCTTCGTCTGCTTCTGCTAAGTATTGTTTTAGAGTTGGTTGTTGAGCTGCAAGAGTCCCACCAAGACAAAACAACACTATTATATATATGTACTTATTCATAATTTTAGAATAATTCTGTAATAGAATAATTTTTTTACTGATTAATAAATTGGACAAGGCTTACACTCTGTCGGAGGAATACATGATATTGTATACATCAGTGAAAGTTCAGGCCCACCAATCGCAGCATGCTTGAATTTACCCATATTAATATCATAATTGAACTCTCCTCTGAAATTACCTAACTGCAATCCAATGATAGGATAGATTGACTCAAGTCCGGTGCTACTATCACCTTCTACATCAGACAATCTTGCTCCGACACCTAAGTACAATGCTTTAGTGTATGTATCTCCTAAGTAGATTTTACCTTGAGCATTTAAGAGTATCTCTGAATATGGAGTTTGATTAGAGTAAAGACCATTCAACCAAAGATCAAATTTGTTAGCTAGTGGCCATTGAAACATTGCGTAAAGGTTCAACTTCTGAACAAGCTCAACGTCAGCAGTACTATTGGCATCAAAATTCACATCTGGTGAATTCAAATGAGACAATCCTGCACCAATGTCAAAGATGTTTCTAAATGAAGTCTGGTATCTTAAATTTAATCCAGCACCAAGGTCAAAATACGAATTTGATGTGTTTTGAATATTATCAGGAGTTTGAATTCCATTATTTGTTGGCCATAATGCATTTTCCCATCCAAAGTTCCTCGCAACAAATCCAGCTTGAATACCTGGCGTCAAATCTAGATTCTCTCCTAAACCTAAAGTAAAAGAAGCTAATAGATTAATTCCAGTTGCTCTCAACTTGAGATCACCTGCTTGGTCATAATTAATCAATCCACCTAGATTCAAGTGATTTCTTTTCGTTCCACACTGATCTAACTTAAAGTCAGCTCCAACATCAAATGAATTATAACCAATTGGATTATTCCATTGGTTTTTGAAATTGAGGTGATACCTCTGATTCCCATCATACACTCCTGTCAAACCTGGACTTAGGTTGAGAGGTGAGTTGAAGAATTGTGAGTAATGTACATCCTGTCCCTGAGCTGACCAACATAAGGCCAGAAAGATTACAGAATAAATAATACGGTTCAGCATATCTGTCTGTTTATATGAATTTTATACCTATTAGATAAAATAACAAAACCCCATCGTCATACAACAATAAGATTAGTTGATTATTAAAATTTCGCTTTACATTCTATACTTTAAATAAGATAATTAAATCTTATCAATAGTGGACTGATTAATTCCACTTCACAAATGTAATAATAAAACATTTAGAAACTGACCTTTAATCAGATTAAATAATGTTAATTCTAAATATATCGAAAATTATTAATCATTCCATCTTTTATTATCAACTGTTACTGTTTTCACGTTTGAAAAATTTAACAAAATTTGATGAATTATTTCTGAATAATTGATCAATGTTTCTATCTTTGCCATCCCTTAATCAGGATGCTCTAAACTCCAAGCGAAAGTAGCTCAGCTGGTAGAGCACGACCTTGCCAAGGTCGGGGTCGCGGGTTCGAATCCCGTCTTTCGCTCACTATGACTCAAAAGGTTATTAAAAGTCATTTTTGATAACCTTTTTTTCTGCCCGGATGGTGGAATTGGTAGACACGCAAGACTTAAAATCTTGTGAACTTAGGTTCGTGTGGGTTCAAGTCCCACTCCGGGTACGTTTTAAACCAACGCTTTGCTTCAAGGCGTTGGTTTTTTTGTCCCCATGTCTTGCATTACCTCACTAAAACGTATGATTTCAACAGATAGCGGCTATCTCCCAGATGTCCATAAATACCATTCTTATTATATTACTGTTTTAGATTATATATAAGTTGTACTTTTGCAAAGTACTAGACCAATTATTGTATTCAATGCCGTATTAAATATAAAATCTAATGGTTCGAAATAAAATCTGGTTAACTCTAATCATTATACTTTCAATAGGGAATCTATTTGGACAGAACCCAATAGCGACTCAGCCTGTAGATGCTCAAGAAATGACAATCAATTCACTTGAAGTCTATGCATTGTATTCAACACAAAGTCATTTGGGAGATATTTCAATCAGTAAAAATCAATCGCAATCAAGTTTGGAATGGGATAACCATGCTGCAGAGGCATTCTTAATTTTAGAATCAAGATTTAAGAATCTTATCGCCTATGCTTCTACGATCAATTCTGTAGGAAGTAAAACTGTTGAACAGAATCTCTCCTTAGCATATTACTACTTTGATCAAAAGGATTATATCACCTCTCTTGACTACTTTGAACAGCTGCATCAGCTCTCAGATGAGGAAATCTCAATGAAGCATGGTTATGCTCTCTTTGCAAACAAGCAATTCGAAAAAGCAAAAACAAAATTTGATCAGATCACGAAACAAAGCCAATACTACTACCCTTCTCTCTACTATGGAGGTATGTCAGATTACTACTTGGGTAATTACGATCAAGCAATCAGTAAATTACTCAGAGTGGATCAAGTAGATCCTTACAAGCTCTACACTCCAGATTACATTACTCAGATCTACTTTGCTCAAAAAAAATATGATAAAGTCATCGAGTACGCCACTTTGCATTTGTCTGCGAACGATTACAACATGCACTACCTCCTAGGGCAATCATACTATCAACTCAAACAGGAAAGGGAGGCACTCAAATACTTAACTCTCTACGAAGAGAACACAACTCTCTTAACTAAGGAAGAGTTTTTTCAACTTGGTAAATTGCACCAAAGTGTAGGGAGTAGTGACAAAGCTCTAGAGTACTTTGGCGAAATAGCAAACTTAGAAGATGAGATAGCCTATCATGCACAGTATCTAATGGCTGATATCACGATTAATCAAGGCGAATCAGCTAAGGCCATACCTTTGTTAAGTAACGTTGGGAAGTCATCTCTCACTGTGAGAGACAATGCCAACTTAGTCGCTGCTCAACTCAGTGCTAACGAGGGAAACAATCAAGCCACACTCAAGTATTGTGAGAAGATTCCAGAAAATTCGCCATACTCAAATCAAGCTCAATCACTGATAGCCAACACTTTACAGAATACCGATGATATCGAAGGATCACTCAGGTACTTAGAAGGTCGCAGCCAAAAAAGTGATGTCCTCAAGGCAACATATAATACCTTACTATTCAAAAAATTAGACTTACTCGCAAACAATGAAGAGTACCAATCAATACTTAACACCCTAAATAGACTTGAAACAAATCAGATCACTTCAGACCAACAGCAAACTGTCTATTACTGGAAAGGCAAGTCAAATTTTGTGCTCGGCAACAATCAACTAGCAGAGTCAAACCTGAGTAAAGCAACGGTAATCAAAGAAAATGAAAAGGCAAGTGATGCGGCATATATGCAAGCGTATTTGCTTGGTGAACAAAAGCAATATTCACTAGCCCAAGAGTATCTCAACACAGCTATCAATTCAACTACGCCATCAATGCCAAAGGCGTACAAGGACCACCTCTACCTCCTCGCTGGTGATTATGCAATCTTAAACAAGGACAAGAGTAAAGCTAAAAAGAGATATGAGTCAGCAGCTAAGTCTGGTAGTGATTATGCGACCATGCAACTTGCTAATATTGCAAAGTCAGAAAATGATGTTTTCACTAGAATTTACCTCTTAGAATCATTGACTGAAAATTACCCCGATAGCAAGTATATTCAACAAAGTTACTTTGAATTGGGTGAAAGTCATCTCCAACTCAACAAAATAGAAAAGGCGATTACACTCTACGAAAAGGCTGTAAATCACAGCAAAGTTCCAACAACTTTAACCTATGAAAGTCAGCTCAGACTAGGTCTTTCATATTATAATCTCGGTATGCTAGATAAGGCAGAGTCAGCATATGAATTCGTAGCAGAGTCATGTCCCAATGGTGGTCAGAAACTCATAGCACTCAATGCTTTAAAAGAAATCTACTTGGACGATAAGGGAGATGCTGATTCTTACTTTGAATTCGTTGAAAGTAAAACAGATGTCAAGCTTGATGGAGTGGAAAAAGATAGTATCGCTTACTCAGTAGGACATAACTCCTATGTAAGTGGAGAGTACCCAAGAAGTATAACTGCTCATCAAAACTACCTCAATAAATATCCAACTGGAGTCTATGCGCTAGATGCAACGAGTGAACTCGCAAATTCTCTGCTGTACTCAAATAAGTATGCAGAAGCATTACCATACTTTGAAACTCTAATAAAAAGTAATCAGTCAACCGAAGTTCAAAAAGACGCTTTGAAAAAAGCCGCAATTATCTCTCTCAATCAGATACAAGACTATGAAAAGGCCTATCAGCATTACAATACTCTATTAAATATACCTAATCTGAGTGATGATGAGAAACGGTCTGCTGTGGACGGAGCCTTTTTTAGTGCTTTGAAAAGCAATAATGGGCAAGAAGGACGTCTTGCAAACTACATTATTGAAGATAATGCTAGGTCGAGTGCCGATAAGGCTAAGGCTTACTACCACAAAGGTAAGTATCTCATGGCTTTAGGAGATGACGACGCTGCAATAAAAAGCTTGACAGAAGTCACAAGGATGAACAAGAGTAATATTGCAGCTGAAGCAAACTATCTTGTAGCAGAAATTTTCTATAAGAGGGGTAATTTAGATTCTGCCGAACGTCAAGCAATCGAATCAACTAAGCGAAGTAGAGAATATCCTATTTGGATAGCTAAGAGCCTTTTACTACTTAGTGATATCTATATTGACAAAGAAGACCCACTCAATGCTCAAGCTGCGGCAGAAGCTGTCAGAGAAAATTATGCTGAAAATGCTGAAATCACAGCAGAAGCAGATGAAAAATTAGCTTTAATCAAAAGTATCATGGATTCTAAGTCAAGAATTCTTCCATCTCAATCGGATTCACTTCAATTCAGAGATATCACGCCTAACGAGAATAACTAATGAAAACTAACATCTTAACACTAAAGGTATTTACACTCTGTTTTCTGTTCATCTCTTCACTGCAGGGTCAAGAGGAAAACGAATCTCTACTCTCTGATACAGTAATTGTAGTCAAAGACTTACAACTCAATGTAGAAGAGAGGGCACCATATCTCCTACGACAAGAAGGACAGAGTCAAACTCAAAAGGTACAAACCTATCAACAAGTTTCTGATCTTGAAGAAATCGATATTACTTATCAAGATCCTCCTCTCTCCATCAAACCAATACGGTATACAGACCGACTTGAGAAGAAAGGGAATGATGGCTTAATCAAGATTGGTTATGGTACGCCTAGGGCTATTGACTCAAAGATCTTGTATACCTACCATATCGAAGATTGGTATCAGCTAGGTGTCAAGGCTGGGTATAGCTCAGCTAACAATGAGGAAGTTGATCAGATGAAGTACACTGATTGGCATGTTGGGATTATGGGAGGCTATTGGTTGACACCACAATTCAAAATCAGCCTTGACTCAGATTTCAAAAGAAATAATCAGGGATTATATGGTTTATCGTTTGGTGAAAAACCAATACTAGATGAGAGAGCGACGCAATCAATCACAAACAGAATTGGAATTAATCTCTCAAAGTATGAATCTATTGGTCTCCAATTAGATGCAACACTTGGATATGACGCAGCTCAAATGATTGACTTTATTGACCAACAAAACCATCTCTTTGGATCAGTCCACTTAGCTAAGAACTTGTGGAATGACTTTTCAATAGATGTGACTGCTGATCTGCAAACACTGAGTGTCTGGGATGCAGACAACCTAAATAGCTTTGGTCTTAATCCAGCACTGAGGTATCTTCAGGAAAACTTAGCTATAGAAGCTGGAATTCACTATTTGCAATATGAGGACTCTGCAATACTTTGGCCAAGGATTAAAGTAGATTATGGCTTTACGGAACAGCCTATAACTGTCCAGCTATTTTCTTCTTTGACAAGCCAAGTGACATCGCTCCAACATCTTACAAGTATCAATCCGTTCATTACTTCAGAGAGTGGAACTGTACCTGCAGGACTGACAAGGAATAGGCAAATTGGGGTAAATGGAACGTATAGTAAAACACAATTTTCAATCAAGCCGTACTACTTATTCAACTTACAAGATGACGTCATTAATTTTCGTCGTGAAGAAATAACTTTTGGAATGCGATTGCTTGATGACTTACAGACACATACAGTTGGTCTTGAATGTAATTACACTCCAAATGGGATCCTAAATATTGGACTAGATGGGTATTATAATTTCTATAATGGCAAACATCACGTCAGTTACCTTCCTCTCTACAAAGTAGAACTCACTGCTAATCAAAAGTTTATCTCTGACAGACTCTTACTCACTCAAGCGATTCACTTAAGTGAAAGGACAGTTGGAGGAAGCCCAATCAACCCTCTAACAGGGCAAGGATTTGACAGTCAAATACTCAACCTAAACGCTTCTATTAACTTTAAAATATTTCCTCACTTTTGGATCTATGCTGAAGGAGATAACCTCTTCTTTCAAGACTATGAAATTTGGCAAGCATACGAGGTTTTTCAACCTAAGGCAATCTTTGGAATCAAGTACTTAGTTGGTCAAAAATAGTCGAAGTTTTAGATTGTTCTAAATAATTATTTAGAACTACCAAATCCAATAGAAGATGACTTGTATAGGCTCTTATCTTCCTGGATAGTAGCCGTTTCAATGTCTATAGCAGAGATCAATTTAGGATTGTGTCCAGCTGGTTTTTCAGTCTCAGCAAGGCGCAGATTTTGTTGTTTGATCACATCTAGTACTAGCTTCCTCACTTCTCTGGCATTTCCAAAATATTTATCCTTAGAGCTCACTAATACTTCACACTTCTGTGCTATGAATTTTTTAGCCTTACTTGTCATCTGGTAGCCTTCAGTCTGAAGCATAAAGATGGCAATATCAGATAATTGAGCAACACTATAATCATCAAAGTGGAGTACTTTATCAAACCTTGATCTTAGCCCTGGATTTGCTTTGAGGAACTTGTCCATATTCTCTGGATATCCTGCAGCAAACACAAAGAATTGTCCTCTATCATCTTCCATTCGCTTAAGGAGTGTTTGGATTGCTTCATTCCCATAATCTCCTTGTAATCCATTGAAATTAGAAAGTGCATAAGCCTCATCTATAAAGAGCACACCACCCATCGCTTCTTCTACTCTCTCGTGTGTCTTCATTGCTGTCTGGCCGACAAACCCAGCAACCAATCCTTGTCGATCTGTCTCTACAATATGCCCTCTCTCAATCAACCCAAGAGCCTTAAATATCTTGGCTAATATCCTCGCGACTGTTGTCTTACCAGTACCCGGATTACCAACAAATACGGTGTGAAAGAAGTACTTATTAAGAACATCCTTACCAATCCGTTGATGATATTGTATAATATTGACAAGGTCTTTAATTTCTCTTTTCACAGAGTCTATTCCGATCATCTCATTGAGCTCTGCTAAAGACAGATCGAGCAACTCTTGATCTACTGGTATTGCAGGACGGATGGTTTGTTCATTGACATCTATTTTGAGTACATCTTGAAGTTGCAGGGTCTCTAATTCTGAGTTGGTTAAGTCAGCTGCTTCTCCTTCTGACATCACTCTGAGAGCCATATTGATTTTAGCCTTTTCGATCAGATCGAAGACATATCTTGCATTACCAAAACTCTTACTTCTCTCTCGATATGCTCTTGTAATCATCTGATCCAGAGCGACTTTTGATTCAGGAGTAAAAATTACATCCTTTTTGTCAGCTGCAAAGTTTGCAATGCTAGCTAGCTCTTGAGGCATGTAATCGGTAAATTCATAATAATGCTTGAACCTTTATTTAAGTCCAGGATTACTCTCGATAAAGTGCTTCATTTCTTTAGGGTATCCGGCTACGATTATGGCCATATCGAGATCACCACTAGACATTTCCTTAACTAACATCTCTATGACTTCTCTTCCAAAGTCTTTACTGTCATCATTAGACCTTGCAAGTGAATAAGCTTCATCTATAAACAGTACTCCACCTCGTGCTTTCTCTAATGCCTCCTTGACCTTAGGCGCAGTCTGACCGATATACTCTCCTACTAGATCGACTCTATCCACCTCATGCACGTGCCCTTTGCTGAGTAGTCCCATCTTGTGATAAATGGCTCCCATCATCTTAGCTACTGTGGTCTTACCCGTACCAGGATTTCCTATAAACACACTATGGATATTAATCCGTTCTTCTTCCTCAAATCCTTTCTCTTTTCTCAGCTTGAGAAACTGGATGTATTGGGCATGTTCTTTAACTTTTTTCTTGATTTGACTGAGACCGATAAGGTTATCCAATTTGGCTACGACCTCTTCAAATGTCAAATTACCAACCAAGTCACTTGTCGAAAGGTAACTGTCATCCTTATATGATAATACAACTGGAGCTTGCCCCTCAATAAACTGGTCATCTACTTCAAATGGTACACTCGCAATCAAGGTATTCAAGAAGATGATATCAACTATATAATTTCCAAATCGCCAACTTCCTGGAGTATTAGAACCCCAGCCTGCAGAAATTTTGATGAGGTCATCATCCTTTCCAACACTTTGGAGCTTTACGACTTGACCTTTGAGTTCTCTTGCTTCATTATAATACTTGACAAACAGCTCAAGGAACCAATCTTTACCAATAAAATTATTTTCAAGCACTATCTCTGAGTAAACATAGCGTGTTTCCTCACTCGACATAGATTTGAGATATTTTCTCTCTTCCTCTATGACATCGTCATATTTGCCTTCATACAGTCTAACTGATTTGAGATTGAAGTAAGGATTGCTCTCTACACTCTCCCATTCTGTCCCAGTATCTTCAATATAAAAGTATTTAACTCCGACCTTTTTACCATCTATCCAAGCTTCCCAACAGTAGTTGCCCTTCTTCCAGAATAATCCCTCTTTCTTATTCCCCCAACCCTCTCTGATATAGACAATATTATCGTATTTGTTAATTTTCCTAGAGAAGTCAAGAGAGCAAACCGCTTTTTTACCATTTTTAATTTCAAAGCACTTGAGATTGATGTTGACTTTCCAGCTTTCTTGATCAAAGAGTTTGTTGTAGAATGACAGTTCGACATAGACATAAGTAGTTTCATATCGATCAAAAACTTGGCGATATTTCTTTTTATTATCCGCTAACCATTCCGTTGAGGAATAGACCTTCAATTCTTTAAATTTGAAGTGCTTGTTGACTTTATTTGAAGCGGATGGTTTGTCCATTAGTTATCTCTATGATGTATAATCTATAAATCTTTATAAATAAAGTATAAATTTTGCTCTAAGGCAACTCTAATCCTATAATTAATAGGAGAAAGTCAATATCTTTTGGAGAAGTAGGGAACAAATCAATTGAATAAGGTATTTAATATTGTAATTTTGCACCTTGTATTAAATCAAAGGTGGTTGACTAAAAGAATGGATGAATAAGATAACAATACACTTTCAAGAAAAGGACCATGAGACTCAGGTGATAGAAGGGAACTTCAAAGGAATTCACCTCCTAGATGTAGTAGAGGATAATGGAATGCACTTGAGCTCTAACTGTGGTGCTGTTTGTGCTTGTAGTACTTGCCACATTTATGTTGATGAAGGGATGGATGCAATCAAAGAGCTTTCAGACAATGAAGAAGACTTTATTGATAGAGCTATTGACCCAACCCTTGAATCGAGGTTAGGTTGTCAGTGTGAGATATTAGACAACGATGCTGAGATCACAATTACGATTCCAGATCAATCTCTCATCATTGGTCACGAACACTAAATATTAATGTCAGAGTTATATAACTCTGACAACTAAACTAAAGAGCAAGATAACTCAATCATCTCAAAATTGAGAAATTACTCTTACAGAATATCAACTATGTCATTTGAAGATTTTAACAACTTACCAATTCACTGGAAGGATCATGAAGACATCGCAATGGGTCTTTATGAAAAATTTGGTGATGACTTTACTGAGGGTCAAATCTATAGGATTAGATTTACAGAGCTCTTAGAGTGGGTGATAGACTTGCCTAACTTCGAAGGAAAGAAAGAAGATTGCAATGAAGGTCACTTAGAGCAAATACAATCTCTTTGGGTACACGAATGGAGGGATAACCAATAAGAGAAGACCATGAGTATATTCGCTAAATTAGAAAAAATCACAACCTTACTCTTTGATGTCGATGGAGTATTTACGGACTCAGGGATATTGGCTAAAGAGAATGCAGACCTACTCAGAACATTGCACACTAGAGACGGTTACGCCGTAAAACAAGCGATCAATGCAGGGTACAATGTAGGAATCATCACTAAGGGAAACTCTCAAGGAGTCCATGGTCGATTCAAAAATCTAGGTGTCAAGCACATCCATATGAATATGGCTGACAAGGTGGATATTTATCAGTCCCTCAAGACGACTCTCTCAATTATTGATGAGGAAGTCTTGTACATGGGAGATGATATCAGTGACCTAGGTGTACTCAAACTTGCAGGTGTATCAGCCTGCCCGTACGATGCCTGCCATGAGGTAATTACCGAGGCAGAATATATCAGCTCTATCGATGGTGGATATGGGTGTGTAAGGCAAGTGATCGAAAAAGTGATGAGACTCCACGGAAAATGGTAAGCAGTCTGCTCAAGGCGGTACGACCAATCAACTTAGTAATAGTTGCCGTACTACAACTCCTACTCTACTCTACAATTCTTCTGCCAATTCTAAACAATCCAAGATTGACATATTTAACATTTGGCGGCTTTGTCTTTTCAACTGTATTACTTACAACTAGTGGATACCTGATCAACGACTATTTTGATTACAAAGGGGACCAAATCAACAAGAAAGACTGGCATCAGTTGAGTCAATCGCAGCTGCTTAAAGCTACAATGATTACTACCGTTCTAGGCTGTATTTCATCATTTTGGGTTGCTTGCTCAATAGACAAATTGAGTTATATATTATTGTTTTTTGCTGCATCAGCTTTACTTTATTCTTACTCATCTTGGGGTAAGCGTCAGCCTTTGATTGGTAATATTATGGTCGCAGCATTTTGTGGATTGAGTCTCACTGTGTTGTTATTAGCAGAGTGGCCAGCATTGATGCAAGCTCTGGATAATAATCCCATTGAAGCCAATCAAGCGATTAGTCTCATCTTAGGTCTTTCAGCATTTGCCTTTCTGATTACCCTTGTCAGGGAAATAGTGAAAGATGTCGAAGATGTCGAAGGAGATAAAAGTCAAGGATATCATACACTCCCTATCAAAATAGGGATAGCGAGGACTCAACTGATGATCATTTGGTATTTGATATTGACTTTGATTCTTGCAGTTTGGTGGGGATTTTCTCAGTGGAATTTCCAATCCGTAATTGCAAATCTATACTTTACTCTAGGAGTGATAGGTAGCCTTCTTTACTTGATTTATCGGGCTTACCATTTGCATGGAAATGCATCATATACTGAACTGAGTAAACTATGCAAGTATGCGATGGTGATTGGGATGATATATGTCACCTTGGTCTAACACTATTAATCGAGTGAAAAACGTTACTTTTACAATACGATTTGCGATAACCAAGCGAATGGAACAAACTCAATAGAAATCAAACTATGTCAAACGAAGATAAATGGGCAAGGCCATCAAAAGCTAAGTCTAGCGATACATCGAATCAGGAGTCAAAAGTTGAACAAAAGCCAAAGTCGAAATCAAAACCACAAAGTAGCCAGACCGACTCCAACCAACCAAAATCAAAAGACGAGTCTCGAGGGAATAAGAAAGAAAGTTCTAGATCATCTAGCTACAAGAAAAAAACTAAGTCTCACTCTAAGTCTCACTCTGACAAAAGAGACAAGAAATCTTCTGATGGCAAATCAAATGACAGTAGGTCAAAAAAGAATCCTTCTAAATCTAAAAAGTATAGAAAAAAGAAGGATGAAGGACCAAGAAACCCATTCGAGGTTCACTCTAAAAAACTCTCTCCTGGACTAGAAAAGAAGCTTAAGTGGCCACTAATGTAACTGCAACTCAGAGTATGTCTTGGCTCAATGATTATCAAATCATCCTTGGCTCTGGTTCACCAAGACGAGTTCAACTCTTACGAGAAGCTGGATATAACTACACACAGCGAGTCATTGAAATAGACGAATCATTTGACTCAGATATGCCAATCCATACAGTTGCAGAGCATCTTGCTGTATTAAAGTCTCAGGCACATACCTTGAATGAAAAAGAACTCCTTATTACTGCTGATAGTGTTGTCATTATCAATGATCAGATCCTAGGAAAACCTAAGAATCGTAAAGAAGCTGAAGGTTTTCTGCACCTATTGTCAGGAAGCACACATATTGTACACACAGGAGTTTGTCTTCGCTCCTCAGACAACCAAGACAGTTTCACTGCAGCTTCTGAGGTCACTCTAGCAAATCTCTCACACGAAGAAATTGGTTACTATATCGAACATTATCCACCATATGATAGAGCGGGTGGCTATGGAGTACAAGATTGGATTGGTCATAATTGTGTAACAGAAATTAAGGGATCTTACACTAATATCATGGGACTACCTACTGCCGAACTTTATGCAAGATTAAGGCACTTTTGCAGTTAATTTAAATGTGCCAAAAAAAAAATGGCCACAAGAATATCTCGTAGCTATTGCTTTGCATTTCACATTATGAGTGGTGTGATACCATTTAAATATTAGAATGTCGGTTCTACTATAATTGAATTAGTCAATCTCTGCATTGAAAATACTCATCATTACCAATGCCGCCCACTCCGGTAGCTAAGGCTATGATTGTGTTTTTTGCCTCAATCTTAACAAATTCTCTTCTATAATCTTATCCGACATCTTAAAATCTAAATGGTATGATAGGTTACTCTTGCAGAATAAAAAAAACACTCATTATATCGTAATCTATATGGCAAGCAGAGTTGGTCTTACAATGATCTTTGATGGTCGTCTATCAGAGTAGCTGATTAGAGCTTTAGACTTAAGTTCGTTGAGTACTCTGGCGACTGTCTGTCTGCTAGTATCTGTGGAATTAGCTATCGCCAAGTGACTCATGTTATGGTTGACCAAGTATTCGCCATTGACAAGTACTTTGCCTGTTTTAATTGTAAGATCTTTAAGAAATTCTAATATCCTACGTTGTGCATTAAAGAACATATAGTTGTGTATTCTCTTTTTCAACACACTCACATTTGTCATCATTTGCTCAACGATTGATGATCTAAATTCAGCATTTGAAGTCAATAACTCTTGGTAATAAGAGACAGGAATATTGAACACGTGACACTCAGAAAGTGTTACAGCATACTCAAGTCTCTTAGTACTGTTGAAGATGTTTTCACCGAAGAGCTCTCCAGGTTGGATGATTCCCCTGATAATTTCTCTTTCGCCTATCACTTGTATTCCAAGTTTGACACTCCCTTTAAAGAGAATATGGACATGATCTATCTTAACATCTGCTTTGTAGATTGGCTTTCCTTTTCCTAATTTCTGCATTTCTGTCTTTTGCGCAAGCAGTTCAATTTGCTTGTCATTAAGACTTTTAAAGATGTCCAAATCTCTTAACAGCATAAATTTTGATGATACATTCATAAGTCTAGTGTTTGAATGCATAACAGAGCTAAAAGGTAATACCCCTATTTTTTGAAAAAAAACTTTGAAAAAAATATAAAATAGATTGAACCACTGCTCAATTCCTTACCAAACAGTCACTTTTACTGTCTCTGTACTTGTACTATCTACCTTACCACTACCTTGTAAATAATGAAAGGTAGACAGTTTGGTCAGCTCAAAACTTGTCTCGTCTATGCCTTGAGCTGAGAGGATATAATCAGACTGTTCATTTCCGTAGATCTGTGCTAGAGTAGTTATTGAGAGTGTATCGTTTCCCTTTACCTTGAGCAATTTGAAATAGGGGGAGTAGTGTGATTCAATATCATTATTAAAGATAATGTAAGACCTTTGATCTCCATTGGTGAGTACATAAAGGCAGTACTCAACATAATTTTGGACTTCATTGTGATATTTGCCTATTGCAGCCATATCAAAGGTTAACCCTTCGACACTGTACACAGTTTCACAAGTGGTAAAATCTATTGGTTGAGGTTCCTGAGCAGCAAGTGATGCAGCCTTGATGAAATCAGTAACAGTTGAATCAAACATTGGTGCTCCTTCTGGTATTGAGTTGTTATCACTTTTAGTATCGGAATGTAGTACATGATCGGAAGTGAGAGATGTCTGTTTTGTTTGCTCACAAGCAAAAGTCAGAATAAGAATAAGAATGAAAAAAATGATGTACTTCAAAGCCGCATTGTAATTATCGAGGCATTAAAGATAATGAATCTCATCGGCATGATCATAATCTAAATAAAATGGCGAGGAGAACACCACACTCTCCCCGCCTGAAAACACTAATAATATTTTAACCTGAGCTGGTTGTTTATTTTAGATTTTATTTTTTGCTATTATTTTTGAATTCTTTCTTTTTTCACGAATACGTCTTCTTTCGCTTTTACCTTTGAATAACACAATTGGTGTAACTTTTTGTGATATTATACAGCACCCACAGCATCCATAATCCAATTCTCTAGCTTCTTCAAGTTCAAAGTCCAATTTATTCAAAGTATCAGCTTTAATGATCACACTATCAATTCGGCTTGTAGCATAGCCAACAAATGCAGCATCCAGATCATAGGCTCCTGGCTCAAGGTTTGAAAACATATAAATTCCATCAAAGTCAGTGTCAGTGCCTGTTATCAAAGTTCCATTTTGATAGACAGCTACTGTTGCAAATGGGAGTTTTGATTTATTATTAGTATCAGTGACTACGCCTTGCAAAAAGGTCTGAGCTTGAACTGAAAGACCTAGAAGGGCAATCATAAAAATGCTAAATAACGTGTCTAATTGACTCTTCATAGGATGTAGATTTAGGTGATTTTATAGACAATGATCTTATTCCATATTGTAACAGAGTCTCTACCTCTAGAATACTTTCTCAATAAAAATCCACTAGTCCGAATAGGGAATCAACATTGATTATGTGTCAATATTAACAGAAGAGCATTTTAATACTCTTTCTCTAGTGGTATTGGGAAAATAAAACATTGCTCCTAATCCTTACTCTTAACCGATCATTTTATCTACTTCCAATCTGTAAAAAATAATGAACAGTCCAAATCAAATTAAATCGCTTGTAGGCGAAGTATGGCAAGAGGTGACAACCAAGCACCCATTTAGGCACTACTCATATCATTTCTCAAATTTTGGTCGAATTATGAGCCTCAATCCAGATACAGGAGATCAAAATCTCCTCAAAGGATCTCTAGGAAAAAAAGGGTTTGTAAAGCTTAATCTCAAACTGAAAGGTGGAAATAGAGAGGGCTTTTACCTCCATCGCCTAGTGGCAAATCAATTTGTAACACAAGATGAAGGAAAAGACTTTATCATCCATAATGACAATATTAAGAGCAATAATCATTACCAAAATCTAACGTGGGTAAGCCGTGATGAATTAAATGAATGGATGAAATCACTCCCTAGTGTCATCAATAAGAAAATAGTGCTTGGATCTCATGTAAAACTCAATACCTCTAAGGTAGCACTTCTCAAAAAGAGAATCATCCAAAACAAAACGAAGCAAAGGATTCTAGCCAAGCAGTTTGACATCTCTTATACACAACTCAAAAGAATCGAAAGAGGTGAAAATTGGGGACATGTCAAAGCTGCTAACTAGATAATCATTCTAGCCTCTATACACTTAGGTACAATCCTAGAAAGTGAGACAGACTTCCCCCTAGCACAAATACATGCCAGATAGGGTGACTATACCTAAAACTTTCCCAGAGATAAAATCCTACACCGATACTGTAACTTAGACCTCCAGCAATAATCCAAGGAGAAATTGTAGTCGGAACTGCCTTACTCAATGGTCCAAGGATTGGCACAACCATCCAGCCAAGAGCAACATAGAGTAATGTACTTAGGAGGTTATACCTACCTGTAAAGAACAGTTTGAAAATTACTCCAAGCAGGATCAAACTCCATTGTATGACAAGAAGGGTGATGCCCTCAGGTACGTTGTAATATTTGAGTAAGTATGCAGTGTATGACCCACCAATCAAAAATAAAATAGCGATATGATCAAATACTCTCCACTTGACCTTACAAGTCCCTGAGGAGTAATGATAGCCTGTTGACGAGGTATAGACGAGTATGAGGCCTAGGCCAAATGCACCAATTCCTAACGCATCATACCATGTCCAGCCTACCAATTGATACTTTATACAAAGTAGGGGAATTCCTATTAAGAAGATTAAGAGTCCAAAACCATGGGTCGATACATTGAGAATTTCTACTGTTGGTAGATGACTCAGGTACTTACTCTTCATCATGTGCATACCTTGTCAGTTCCTCGAGGGAAATGTAATCTAAGGTCTTGCTATGTGTACTTTGCAATACAACCTTAGGTGCTTTACCGTCTTTGTATGCCTCTACCCATCTCAAGGCGCAAAGGCACCAAAGATCACCTGGTTTTAAGCCTGGAAATTGAAATTCTGGTCTAGGTGTAGTAAGATCATTGCCTACTGACCTTGTGTACTCAAGAAATTCTTGAGTCATCACAGCGCAGACTGTATGTGTACCATGATCTTGCTGCCCCGTAAGACAGTTGCCATCTCTATAAAATCCTGTCATTGGATCAGTACAACAAGGCATGAGTCTCGTACCATAAACATTAGTTGCTGACTCTATTGAAGGTGTTGGTTCCATAGTGGTGTGTTGTAATTGATAGGCAATGACACTCAACACACAGACTGCTACAAGCAGACTCAACCTTACTAAAGATCTCTGGGTTGTGACCATCAATGCTGTTATTCTCTCAACAAATCATCAAAGATAATCAGTACAAGTCTAGCCTGCTAACCATCTGATCAGAATCTGCAATGTCATTCTTTTTTATCTATTAGATATGATTCTATTTTATAAAGAATATTGGCCTTTGCATACTCACGTTCTACTTTCTGACGAGCTGCATTACTGTACCGTTGGCGATCCTTCATAATGGTGTCTATACTTAACGCAATGGCTCTTATATCACCAAGAGGCACCAAATGTCCATTGATCCCATGAGTGATTAATTCAGGATTACTGCTGATATTAAAGGCCACAGCTGGCACACCGTAACTCATTGCTTCTGCCAGAACATATCCAAATCCTTCCCAAACTGAGGTCAAAACAAAGACATCTAGTGATTGGTAAAATTCTTCAATATCTTGTTTAAAGCCTAGGAGTTTTACTTCATTTTCTAAATTGTTTTCTTTAATCAAACTCGAGAGTTTATGATGATCTACACCATCTCCTACTATCTCAATTACAAAGTTATGTTGAGTTGATTTTAGCTCAATAGCGAGGTCAATTAAATAGTGCTGAGCTTTTTGTTTGTAGAGTCTTCCCACGTTACCAATGCGGAGTGGTAGAGATGGCTCTTTCTGATTGAGTTTTTCTAAAGCTGGAATATCAATGCCGTTAGGGATTACTGTCACTTGATTCTGATCAAAAATATTCTGATTGTTTTCAAAAATGGTCTCGACAGTGGCTTGGGAGTTGGCCAAGATCTCAGTGACATGATTCTTAAGCATTATTTGGTTGATCCAGCTATTCTTTATAGGAATAGCGCTTCCCCGTCTATAGATAATTCGTCTAACTCTTCCATTTTTGGCAGCTAATGCTCCTATTTTCATATCTGAGGAGAGATTCATAATGACGGTATCTACACTATCAGTTTGATAGTACTCTCTTAATCTCATCACCTTAAGTGGATTGACAAAGCTATACTTCCCTATCTCTACTTCTCTGATTGGCAATTTTTGTATTTGAGCTCGATTTGCTAGCTCTGACTGTGGGCTGACGTAGAGAATGATAGACCACCCAATACTGTGGAGATGTGTTGCGATATCGAGGTGCCATTTCTCTCCTCCACCCCAAGTCTTTACAGTATTGAGGAAGCAGATTGTCTGGTTATTTTGCATTGTTAGATTTGTTATAGCAGATGGTCTTACTCACTGTCGGTATGTCAATAATACGCAAAGATATCAAATAGAAAGAGCTGCCCCATTGCAAAATGGAACAGCCCTTTAAAATAGTTATCTAGAATATAGGCTCTTGCCTTCTTTCTATTTATTGAAGTGATTTAAAATCAGTTTATAAAGACATTTACATCCCATTGATTCCAATTAATTCAGTGTTTATCTTCCCTTCCCGATAGCCATCGGGATGTAACTCGACAAGACTTAATCTAGAACATCAATAAGATAGGACTCTTTATAACTTACGTTATTAAATCACTGATTACTTACATTCAGAATAAGCCATAATGTGCTGAACTAGCTCTGTCCATTTCACATCACTGTACTTACCAGTAACTGCCTTACAACCTTTCCACATCGCGTCGAATTCAGACTTCTTGTAATCTTTCTTAGTCAGCAATGTTGCTGTCGCTCCACCTTTTGATACATAGTAAGACTTTGCATTACCTCCTGCTACTGAGATTCCACCAACACCGAGTGATGCACTTTCCTTAGCAAGTGGGTCGTGATAAACTTTGACATCCTTAGAGAATCCAGGATTTAATACTTGCATCAAAAGCTCCATCTTCTTTTTCTTGACTTGAACCATTGCATTCTCAAAGTAAGTGTAACCATCTTTGAGTAGATCACTATCAACAGAGTCGTCTGCCCATTTTTGAGCATCATACATCACATCAAGTGCAGAATTCATCTTGTCAAATCCACTTGGTGGAAGGTACATGAATTCAATATCTGCTGGGCTGTACTTTGTCTTTTTTCCTTTTTCTGATTCAAGCTTCACTTCTTCGATAAGTCCCTTCTTTCTGTCAAGATCTTTAATGTAACCTTGTACTTCAGTACCGTCCTTGAGAGTCAGGTAAGAGAGTTTCTTATGAGAGAATGAAAATGAAGGATTCTCGAGTGATTGCCCATTCAATCCTAAAACGAGTCCAATAAATGCTGTAACAAGCAAAATTTGTTTTAACATAATTTCGATTTATAATAAGTGTAAAAAAATCATTTTTTAATAAGATGAGTTTGAGTGATTAAGTCATAATCTTATTGTTCAAGATTGGAAAGATAAGACTAATCCCCTAACCAATATGACATACCTATGCTAAAATCTCCATAATTCATGTCGTAATACTTACGTAATGCCCATGGATTAGTGGTATTGAGTACGAGACTCAACCGTCTTACAATGAGAAAGTTAGCTCCAAGGCCAATATTGACCAATTTCTTGGCAGCAAATTTATTGCTCAATGCAAGTACAATTCCATCGGTTAAAGCATAGCGTCCAGTAAGATCAACTATTGAGAAGAGTTTACTATTAATAGCTCTTCCATGATAGTTTGCTTCTATTGAGAGTCTATCACTCACTGCATACTGCAATCCTGTGAATAAAGAAATCCCGATAGTCGAAGTAAATGGTGCTACATCTTTGTCTATAGAAAGAAGAGAATAGAGTGTATCTTTTAAAGAATATTCTTGATCATTAAAGTAGGCATCTCTAATATCTATTCCATCAAAAGATGAATTACTTTGATCAGTATATGTAGCAGCCTGTCTTGACCACTTAATGATACCAATATCATCTACTATTCCATAGACTTTAAGATTATCACCTAGGTTAGCTTTACCATAAATACTTAACCCAAACCCTGAGTTTGAAGTGATTGGAGAGGCAGTAAATACTTTGTTGCCACCGATATATGTAATGTCTTCAATACTATTGTAGTTGAGTACGCCAGATGATAAGATGTTGATATTTTTACGGAATTCTAAAGCGAAGAAGTCTTCTTGAGCATTGACTTCAATACTTAATTCCTTAGTGTAGAGACTTTCCACCCCATTGAGATAATGAAGCTTAGCTCCAATGATTCCATTGTGGCCTGCGTAGTAACCACCAAGTGAAAACCTGTGCATTTTTTGATATGTGACACTTGGACTGATGGTCGTATTTCTTGTATCGTCATTGACATTACCTTGCACAATGAATTGAACAGATTCATCTGGTACACCAACACTAATATCTGCTGTCCATTCATGATTAACTGTAAGTCCCCAATTCTCTTTGCGCCTCTCTATACCACCGTAGCTTCCACGTGCATTTGCTAAGATATTAAGGTCAGAGTTTTGGTCTGCTGCTCTCTGAAGACTTAAGGTCTTTGTTTCTGCTGTATATAGATCACCGTAGGTATAACCTGAACTCAACAGAGCTACCGATACTGATGGAAGATGAATCATCCAACCTTGAGTATCATACTCTTCCATTGAGATGATTTGGTTTTTTAAATTAGTGAGAGTGAACTGCCCCGATAGACTGAGACTTAAAGACACAAAGACCAAGCTCAAATTTAATTTGAATAATTTCATCAACTTCTACTTTTAAGTCATGTCGGATTATTGAAAAATACCTGCTAGATTTACATCAATCCCATGATGATTATATAGCCAGACGTATTCCTCTCCGAAGGTCTCTATCGTAGTAACCTTTACTTTGACTATAACTTTATCAATAATTGAAATCTTCGCAATATTCTCTTGTAATAGAATGATATCATGAACTTGATCATCAAGTTGATCGATTGTGAGTAAAGGATCGGGAGATGCATTGACATTTATCCATTCATTCCCATTATCTAAGCTAAATAACTTTAGCCCATCTGAATCTAAAAAATCCATATTGAGGCTCAAGTCCATTGGAAATGCATTTACAACTTTGAGCTTTAATTGACCTGTACTATCTATCTGGTCAAATTCAATCTTTTCGAAGTCTATTGTATCAGCCATAATTAAGTCGTTGGCCTTGAGAGACATTGGTAAATCTACTGCCACATTTACTGTAAAAAAGCTTTGATCCGTAAAATGGCCTGTGATAGAAGTATTATTATCTGGATTGGTGATTGCATCTACGTCATACGAGATTTTTGCTGCCTTCTCGTTGAACAAGTCACCAAGATTACTATTGTCTTTATCAAATGTAAAGTTTGTCTGTTTGATTTGACCTATTTCATCTAGAGTAGGAAAATTAAAATTGATTCCATCTTCAATAGCCGGGCCAGTCAATGCAAAGATATCACCATTGATCGTCTCTAACTCGAGAACATTAAAAGCCGCTCTCACAGGGAAACCAAATGAGTTTTCAATATCGAACGTAACACTCGGTTTGTCAAAACTTAATCCACCACTCACCCATTGTTTAAAGATTCCGATATTAACGATATCTTCCTTAAGGACATGAGTCTGAACTCCAAAATTACCCTCACCATAACTAAATGATAGAATGTCAACAAACATCTCTGCCTTATTGAGTACAATACTCTGACCAGTAGGAGTTACTGCATCATAGATAAATGTAAATGAACTTGTTTGTGTCTCCACAGTATAGCCGTCGAGTGAAATATACTCACTCTCAAATATCGTATTTGGCGGAACCATGTGATCAACAGAAAACACTTCACCATTTAAGCTAAATTCAGGTATCCTCATATTGACTTCTAATGGATCGGCTGTATTATTATCATATCTAAATTGGACACTAGTCCCATCAAATATTGCCTTTTTAATCAATACATCTTCAATTGGAAATGGAAATTCCATTTCTGTATCTATAATGTCGATATACTGAAGGAAAGGAAGTGGTGGAAACACAAAGTCTTTATCTTGACGCAGGACTTCACCATTATATCTGATAGTCAGTCTCCCTTGGTCATCAAGTATAACTGAAGTATTATCATTGGGGTTTGTGCCAAAATCTGAGATGAGAAAAGTAGTGTTGACTAATGGCAAACCAATCTCTGGATCACCAAAATCTACATTATCAATCTGAAAATGGTCAACGTCTCTACATGAGATACAAAGACCAAGACTCAGTAATAGCACATAGTTGTAAAATTTCATAATTTTTGAATATAGTGAGCTGACATGCTACCTTCAACTCTTTAACCATTTATGATCGGATCGCATGTGCTGCAAGATAACGGATAATTTAAACAGAAAATGTAATACAATGCAGTTTAGTGCAGCTACTGTCTTCGATGTACTTAACAAGTCAAGAATCAAATACCCCTATTCGAGAGTAAATTCATCACCCAGGTCCGGAATAACAACTTCATTGAAATCCTTTTGTTCAAGGTATTGCTTGAACCTTCGCTGAGTATCATAGTCTCCATGTACAAGGAATATTTTTTGGCATTTTGCCTTTTGATTCTCTAGAAATGCTGCCATTTCTTTCTTATCTCCATGTGCTGAAAAGGAATCCATCAGTTTGATATTGGCTTTGACATCTAGTCTATCTCCAAATATTGTGATTTGCTTATTTCCATTCCTCAACTGGCCACCAGGTGTCTCTGGACTACAGTATCCTACTATCAAGAACGTATTGTTTGGATTTTGAATATTATTATAAAGATGATGCTTGACTCTTCCTGCATTCATCATCCCCGCCGAACTGATAATAATCATCGGTTCTTTGCTTTCATTGAGAGCCTTACTCTCATTGACATGCTTAATATATGTTAAGTCAGCGAAACCAAATGGATTGTCATCTTTTTCTAGATATTTATTCAGTGTTTCATCATAGCATTCTGGATGAGATAAATAGACTGATGTTGCATTTACAGCAAGTGGACTATCTACATAGACTGGAATCCTTGGCAACTTACCTGCAGTCTCTAACTTGTCTAACATATAGACAATTTCTTGCGTTCGACCCACAGAGAATGCGGGAATGATAAGCTTGCCCTTCTTCTTTATGCATGTCTCTTTGATGATGTCTAGGAAGCGATTGGATTGCTCAGGATTGGACTCGTGTGTCCGATCACCATAGGTAGATTCGCAGATGATATAATCCATCTCAGGCATTGGCTGTGGATCTCTTAATATTGGTCTATCTGGTCTGCCAATATCACCAGTAAATCCAAAGTGGATATATTTTTTTCCTTCTTTAATCCTCAAGCTAACTGATGCACTACCAAGTATGTGCCCTGCATCATGATATCTAACCTCTACCATGGGATGGATTTTGAACCATTTATTGTAACCATGACCTTCAAAGTTATTCATCGTCTTTGGAACATCCTTAATGGTGTAGAGTGGTCTTCTAAGTTGTCCTCCTTTCTTCTTCTTGAGCAGCTTACGATTGTAATAGTCTACGTCTTTCTCTTGGATGTAAGCACTATCAAGGAGCATGATTGCGCAGAGACTTCTCGTGGCATGTGTGGCATGGATTGGTCCTTCAAATCCATCTTTGACTAATTGAGGGAGTCTTCCTGTATGATCGATATGTGCATGGCTAAGTACGACTGCATCTACATCTTTTGGTTCAAAAGCCCATCTATTATTAAAGTTCCACACTTCCTTACCTCTTCCTTGATTGAGTCCGCAATCGAGTAATATCTTAAACCCATCTAGGAGTGTGATGAGATGGGCACTACCTGTTACCGTTCGAGCTGCTCCACAAAACTTTACCTGCATATTTTACTTCTAATTTTGATTTTGAGATTATTGACAACTGAATACTCAGTGGAAAGATCAAATTGTAAGACATGACATTAGGTCGTTCAAAATCTTCATTACTGTGTTGCCAGTCAATCGATTCCGAAGATAGGGAATTCGAAACAATTACACTGTTATTTTAACTCAACTTGGGTTCTCACATTGTATTACACATCTGATAATGTCCAATCTGTAAGGTGACTCATATTACCGACCGTGTTATTATATTCAATTCTCATCAATATTCGGTAAGTGATAACTACATTTGCACAATGAAGCTAAACAGATGTACTGCACTCATCATGTTGATGATACACTGTGTCACTATGTCACTCTCAGCTCAGCAATATAAGGCTGAACCCACTGAGATAGATGAGGCTATCTACCACCTCTTTAGTTCTGAACTCTATCCATGTCTTGCTTTGTCCAATGAGAATCTCTACAAAGTATTTGGAAGCACTATAGTCAAATGTGAACTCCCAACCCAATTGAATCTTACTGGGAATGAAAACTCAGTACTCCTCTCTGGGGATAAAGAGATACTGATACCAAATCCGGAAGGAGGAGTGATCTCAATCAACTTTTCAGATCCTAAGCAAGTAACAATTGCCATGGATTGGGAAAAGACGCAATTACAGACACTGAATTATAATGGCAATGGCTACTTCCTATATAGCACTTCTGATGGAATTTACCGAAGACGCTTCCAAAGTCCTCCAATCAAAATATTAGATGGAGAGAGAATTATCACTTCAATGACTCCAATTGACGATTTGGGTAATTACATTTTTGCAGATCTTAACTCTGGGATCTATGGTACTTATGGTGACAGTATTGCTAATATCTTTCAACAAAGCGGCGTAACTGCAATTGATTTCCTCAATCAAACAATCTACATGAATCATGGTGGAGTCATTAAGCGACTCTCAAAAAAAGGAGGAATGAGGACACTTACAACTCTCCCAGATAGATATAAGTCAGCCTCACACCTGTACTATGATAATGATTATAATATCTGGATACAAAGTGAAGATCTTTTTGCCTTTAATTTAACTGAAAACAAACTCTTCACTATTCATTATGGAGACAACGCTATCTCTTGTCATGATGCAATAACCAAAAATGGGGTCACTTATATTGCTACTAACAAAGGGCTGTACACATTCCAAAGAACACTTGACAAAATTATTCATCTAAAAAGTCAGCAAGGACTACCCCACGTTTACCCAAGTGGCAAGGATAATATCTTAGTAGATAATGGTAATCTCTATACTCTCAAATCGAAATATACGAAGCAACTCTCTACTAACACAAAGGTAAAACACCCAATCAAATCAAAGGACGGGTGGTGGATTAGACGCGGGGAAAAACTCTTAAAAGTTAATGATCGGACTACTCCTTCGCTCATTGCTCCTAGTGACTCAGTAACTGTGATCAACACAATCGATCCTGCAACATATGCAGTCGGCACCACTAAAGGAATCTACCTTAAGGATGGTCAAAAAGCAGACTACAGTCTCCATACTCTCAAGGATACTTCTATCAATGATCTAATGAAAGGACAAAGCAATCTCCTATTGAGTAGTTCTCCCTCAGGTATGCATAGCACTGATCTCATCATCGGACATAGTATAAAGTTGGATTCAGACCGCTACTGTGCTGCAATTAATATGGAGTTATATGGCGACGATACTCTCGCTATCTGCAAGGAAGCAATCCATATCCTCAGTCGTGACACTGTCGTAAAAATCAAAGCAAAAGAAGACCTATACATCAGTCAAATTTTGGATATTGAATTGATCAATGATGCTCTCTATATTCTAGGCAACAATCAACTCCTCAAAGGCGAGTATCAAGCAGTTAGGAATGGTAACGCATCTCAATTTACTCGATATAAGACATTTGAAAGTGACCGTGGTCTACTCACTTATCAGAATGGTCAGCTCATTATAGAAACACCTTTTGATGTTTCTATAATTCATCCCAATAGGCTGTCTACTCATCAGATTGAACCAGAGACTGAACCAACATTTACCTACGAGTATATCGACAAGGCACTCAAGATCTATGATCACAAAAGTAGCGATCAATCGAAGATGAAATATGAGACAGAAGATGGTGAGTGGGTATCTGTAGAAAACAATGAAATCTCTTTCAAGACACTCTCAGAGAATGGTCTCAAGGTTCAAAAGAAAAATCTCTATGGTGAATGGATCCCACTTAAGATAAAACCAGTGACTATGATAGTCCCTCCTCGGCAATCAAAATTAGGTTGGATACTGATTTCATTAGGTCTTATAGGAATGCTTTATCTCTTAAAGTTGAAGTTTCTTAATGACTAAGTTTGAGTTTTTCAGACTGTTAGTCTGTATTTAGACAGAGATTTTCTATTTTGCATATTGGATGGTCATTTAAAAGATGACTCTATCTTTCAAAATTAATCAAAAACAATAAACCAAAACACTATGTCTAATAACCCTGCGGATATTCAAAACAGGCTCATTTTAGATCACCCAGCAGGACTCTTTGTCCTATTTTTCACTGAAATGTGGGAAAGATTTTCATACTATGGAATGCGGGCTCTCTTTGTACTCTTCTTGACATCAGCGATGCTAGATGGAGGTTGGGGCTGGGAAAGAAGTGAGGCTCTCTCACTCTATGCTTGGTATACGGGACTCGTGTATATTACACCAATCTTTGGTGGTTTGATAGCAGATAAACTTCTAGGCTATCGAAATGCCGTAGGTCTTGGTGCCTTAGTCATGACTATTGGTCATGCCTGCTTGGCATTTGAGACGGTACCACTCTTCTATGCAGGTTGTGCTGCATTGATTATAGGGAATGGACTTTTTAAGCCAAATATTTCTTCTATTGTAGGACAACTCTATAAAGATTCTGGGGCTAAGAAGGATGCGGCTTACACAATCTTCTATATGGGAATCAATGCAGGAGCATTCCTTGGGATCTTACTCTGTGGATATATTGGAGAGAAGGTAGGATGGAGTTATGGATTTGGACTCGCAGGTATTTTTATGTTTTTTGGTATGTTACAATTCTGGTATGCTCAAGGCATCTTTGGCAATATCGGCTTGAAGCCAAATGAGAAGTTTGACTTGTCTGATACATCGCAGAAAGAAATAGACGAAGAAGAAATTCCGGCGAATGTCAAAAGAGATAGAATCACAGCGATTGGAATCTTTGCATTCTTTACAATCTTCTTTTGGTGGGCATTTGAGCAAGCGGGTGGTAGTATGACCATCTTTGCAAACGACTATACAGACAGAGCTCTTGCGGGTGGTAGTGCCATGGCTTTTAAAATCATCAATACCCTTCTTACTGTAGGACCAATGATCGTCATCACCTGGGTATTATTCAAGCTTTTCAAAGTAACATTCTCCGAGTATTCTCTGTCTAACATCTTCTTAGGTGTGAGTTTTGCTATTATCTGGGGTATTGTAATCTGGATGCTCTACAGAGAGTTTATCTCAAGTAACACAGAAGTACCAGCATCATGGTTTGGTATCTTGAACTCCTTCTTTATTATTGTATTTGCACCGATGTTCTCTAAGTTTTGGGAGAAAGGAATTATTACCTCCGGACCTGTAAAGTTTGCATTGGGACTCATCATATTGGGTCTTGGATTTGCAGTATTAGCATATGGATCAATGGGTATCCCTCAAGGTGCTAAGACTGCATCAGTCTCTATGATTTGGTTGATCATTGCATACTTCCTTCATACGATGGGTGAGCTGTGTATCTCTCCAGTAGGACTTTCCTACGTCAGTAAGTTGGCTCCTGCCAAGTTGGTAGGATTGATGTTTGGAGTTTGGTTTGTTGCCAACTTTATAGCCAATACAGCAGCAGGACTCACAGGTAGTTATATCGATGCGATCACAGAGAGATATAGTATGTCTACATTCTTCTTGATCTTCACATTGATACCGATCGTAGCAGGTTTTATCCTCATCGTGCTCAAGCCTCTAATGAGAAAACTGATGCATGGTATCGATTAAGTAATTTTAAAACATTCAGAGCACCCTAGCCTATGAAATACATCATACTCACTCTCGCATTGCTTGCAACTACTCTCATGAGTAGTCAATCATCCATGGATATGGAAGAGTTGGCAAATTGGGATCCACCTGGCTATCCAACACATGCTGGATTACAATATAATGACATCTGGGGATGGACAGCAGACACTGGTGAAGAGTATGCGATACTTGGCAATGCTGACTCAATCTTAATACTAAATGTGACTGAATGTGCCAATCCAGAGAGAGTCTATGGTTTTTTTGGGAGCGATGCTAATTTTTTTTGGAGAGATTTTAAGACTTATGGTAACTATGCCTATGCAGTGTGTGATGGTTGTGTTGAAGGGTTACACATTTTTGATCTGAGTGCTCTACCAGGAGGAGATGTCACACATGTATTAACTACAACAGAATTTTTTTTTGATGTCCATAATATCTTTATCGATTCAACAAGTGCACTACTCTATGCAGTGTACGGATCTAATGGTTCAAATGAAGTTGTCATTTTAGATTTAGCTGATCCAGAGGATCCAACATTAGCCGCGGAGCACAATTTACTTGTTGGTAATAACAATCACATCCATGATGTGTATGTTCGTAATGACACCCTGTATGCTTCTCATGGTAATAATGGATTCTATGTTTGGGACCTGACAGATATTAACAATCCTGTAGAGCTTGGCAATATAGATACTGGTGGCTATAACCACAGTAGCTGGATAGATGAGTCTGGTGAGTATGCCTATTATGCTGAGGAATTACCTCAAGGTCAACCTATTGGGATTATCGACTTAGAGAACTTGGGTAGTCCTACTGATGATATAGAATTTGTAGATGACTTTACTGACCCAATCGAATCATCAGGGATTCCAACACCTCACAATCCATTCGTCAGAGGTGATTATCTCTATATCTCTTACTATGAAGATGGGACTAAGGTCTATGACATCACAGATCGAGAAAACCCTGTACTCCTTGCATACTATGACACATACCCAGATAATGGTGGGTCTTACAGTGGAACAAATGGCAATTGGGGAACATATCCATACTTTGAGTCAGGCTGTATCGTATCAAGTGATGACGTATACGGGTTATTCACACTTCAAGTAGACTATGGACTCACTGACACACATACACCTGAAGTAGATATTGATGCTGCTATTATCGAGACTGGATGCTACCAAGCGAGTAATCATCTGAGATCTGTTGGTGGAGTTGTCAATGGAAATGATGTGACACTCAAGGCTAAATTTAGTGTGTCGTTGAACAAAGGATTTCATGTTGAGGCAGGATCAACTTTTGAAGCTAAGATTGAGGATTTTAATTGATCATCGGAGATTGTCTCTTACCAACATACTCTGACAGTGATGGACTCACGTTATGGTAACATGAAAGTTGTTCATTTTTTTGCTTTTGTAATTGTTTGCCTTGGGCTCTCTAGTTGCAATAAGATACCTGACCCACAGTTTACTCATTCGATGGAGATTGCTTTTGATATCCCTCCTAGTCTCAATACAATAGAGACTCACTACATCCTCTTACCAAATACTCCTACCTTTCTCAATCTTTCTCTCAGTGGTAATGGTTTCCAAGCAGAGGATATCACTTCAATCAAATCGCAGAATGCAAAATTTTTTGAGATAGATCAAAATGTAAACTTAGACTTCATCAATAGCATTGTTATTAATGCCTACACTAATGATGATGAAATAGAGCTCTTCTACCATGAGAACATTCAATTTGGAAACAAGGAGGACATTCAACTCTTAGCATCCATCCCCGAGTTGGTAGATTTTATGTCAAATGAGTTTGTCAATATAGAAGTTGGAATCAGATTTCGCCAGTTCCCGCCAGCAAACTTTAGAGCTAAGGTAGAGCTAGACCTTTCTGTGTATGCTGAGTAGATTATAGGATTGAAATATTGCATCTGAGACTGTGGCACCTGAGTTCATACATCAGTATTATTCTCATTTCTTCTGCCACTTTGTTTACAAAAGTGAGAAGGAATTTCGATAATTAACTGGAAGGATAGGTGAGTTGATGACGTACCAATCATTCATATCGATGTGTGGGTCAAAGTCACTATCTTAAAAAGATTTGATGATTAAAACAAAACAATACAGCATTCATCTCAACTGTAAAGGGAGAAGAATCCGAGATTTTCAATAGGGATTTTCTTGGATTACAATTCCTTATTGAAAATGATTGGTTCGCATATTTCGCCAGAAAATGGAATAGATAGATACGAAAGAGATTAAATTCAAGGTCCAGGTTGTGTAATAGCATGAGGGGCAGATACTCTTTATAGAAACTATTTTGTGTATCTAAAGACACAGATAGGAACAAACAATAGAGAAGCAAATTGACTGCTTAGAAGTGATAAGGAAGACATTGAATAACGATCAACTGAAACCTAGGGAAATGCAAAATGGCTATATCATGATTAATCAAAGAAGATTGCTTTTAATTAACAAAAAAAATTCTTGATTTGACAGGGACTAAAGAGAACAGTTACAAGAGAAGTTGAAAGTTGAAATCAGTGGTATCATTAATGAACAAATTTAGCTCAGCAGGTCACTCCTATACCGAACTCCTAATCCTCTACCCTATCACACTGATTCTCGTCTAATCATTCTATCTTTACACATGCGGTATTGGATACATTTAGGATTTGATGGGACTGAGTATAGAGGTTGGCAGAGACAGAAAACTCCTCATGATACAGTCCAAGAAGTCATCGAGTCCTGTCTCTCACGGATCTTCAAAAAACCGATCAGTGTCTATGGTTGTGGCAGGACAGATGCTGGTGTCCATGCGAGTCAATATGTCATCCAAATCAATCTTGATGAAGATTTTACATTTGACTTAAAGTATCGACTCAATAAGAATCTTCCAGATGATATTGCCGTCTTTGATGTCATAGCTGTAGACCAAGACCACCATGTTCGTTATGATGCATCAGCAAGGACCTATGATTACTTTATTCATTGGAAGAAAGATCCAGTCCTGATTAATTACAGTTCATTTTATGAAGACCTAGAACTTGATTATGATCTAATGAGAAAGGCCACAGTCCTCCTTAAGAATACTATAGACTTTAAGGCAGTCTGTAAGCAACCAGATTTGTATCCCAATACTCTATGCAATGTTACCAATTGTGCTTTATATGTCAATGAAGAGCAAAGTAGATTGAGGTTCACTCTCACAGCTAATCGTTTCCTCAGAGGTATGGTGAGGATTTGTGTCTTCTACTTACTCAAGGTTGGAATTGGAGAAATGTCTCTTGAAGAATTGTCTGACATCCTCAGTCTAAAAACTGAACTCAACGAAAAGATTCCAGCCTATCCAAATGGATTATTCCTCAGTAAGGTCGAGTATCCATACTTAGAGTTGGAGAATAAGCATCAGTTGATAAGAATGTTGAAGGTGGGTTTGGAGTAGAGATTTAGCAAGACTACTATGCTTTCATTTATTTGCACATGTAGTGCAAAAGACAACGTATCGTTATTGATTAGCAAGAGTTGACCAATATCAAAAGATAGCCTAACTTTAGGACAATGAAGTTTCAAAATTACATCTTCTGTATCATCGTCTTATCCATAGTCAGCTGCATCACGCAAGAGCAGGTGAGCAATTTAGATCAAGACACCAGAATGCTCTATCCTTATTCGGATGTTGGCAAGTGGGGCTACACCGACGAATCTGGAGAGATTGTAATAAAACCTCAATTTGATTCTGTTTCTTTTTTCAGCAATGGGTTAGCAGTTGTGGTGCAAAATGAAAGATTTGGCTATCTCAACAAAAGTGGAGAATGGCACATCAAACCAAAATTCAAAAGTGCTAGAGACTTCATAAAAGACAATTCTGCAGTAACAAAAAGGAAGAAAAGCATCTGCATCAATAAAAAAGGAAGAAGAATAAAATGTGAGCCTGGTCAAATCATTGCCATGTGTGGAAACGGACTGTACCAGCCAGCAGACCCAAATAAATATTTAGTCGCAAACGCTAATGATTATGAATTACTACTCAATTATACACTAGTGGACATATATGGAAATGAAAAAGAAATACCTTATAGATCAAATGTAGGGATTGACACCTTCTACAGATATAGCCGAGAATACCTTTTGCTCGAAAAGAACAAGAAATTTGCTTTGTATAGATGCCTTGGCTATGAAAGTGAAGTCTATGGAGTAAGTAATTTTGCTAACTTTAAACCACCTAACCAATCACTGCTCGATAGTCGATTGGAGTTCATCTATGATGAAGTGAGATATGGTGAAAAAGGCAACAAAAAATTGGGCTATGATGAAGTATCCTATGCTGAAGTCAGAATAGGTAACAAGTGGGGTGTGATCGACAGGGTCGGTAATATTGTTACTCCTATCGCATATCAGAGTGTTGAGATTAAAGATTATGGGCTAGCCTTGGTTGAGTTCGAAAAAAATAGAAAAGGCTATAGAAAATTTAATCAAGTGAACGGCAATGAGATTGTGGCTGAGGGGAGGGAGTTCTTTAAGAGGTGACTTGAAACCAATCAAGTAGACAAATTAGCTCATGCACATAACTTAGAATCTATATTATACTTACCACAACAAATTAAATACAAATCAAAATATCCTTCTGCCAATATTTATTGTAAACCTTCCAGCGTTTAGATACGGTGTGCCAACCAAATCTGATTGTGGTCTATCACCATTTACTATGGCTGCTAGAGTTAGATCTATGTTGATGAAAAATTTCTTCCCAACCTCTCTTTGATAACCCCAGCCTCCTGTTAGAAATGTGAGATCTGATCCTTTGTTAATCGTATTGTGATAGGCCAAATTCGCGACGATGTATCCCCCAGAGAAGTTATTTCCTTGCTTGCCGGTTAAAACATTAGATTTCATTTTATAGTAGTATCTAGTTCCCATTTTTAAACTATATAAAATACGATTTGCTTTGAATTCAGTTCTGACACCATTTTGATAGTTAGATAATTCGATTCTTGCCCTAAGATCATGAACAATAGAGAATGGGCTATTTGCAACTTTCACTTCAGATATCATATTAGGAATAGCAAGAAGCTGCCAAAAGGGTTCACTCAAGTCACCACGCGTTATTCTAGAGATTGAGTAATTATTGTTGTCAATGATACGAAGTGCATATTTTTCATTGACGTTTACTTTTACTTCTGGTTCAACTTGCGTTTTATCCTGCTTAGAGTTACTACCTCTTGAAAATGCAATCCCAAACTCTGACTTTCTAAATAGGGTGAGTACTGAGAAATTTTCTCCAATAAAGTTCTTATCAAATCTTGTATAACTTAATTCTAAACCATTGTTCCAGAGAAAATAATCATAAATTCGATTTTGCTCAGCCCAGCCTAAACTGAGTCCATATGCTTCACCAAAATCAATCATATTAGTATTAGCAATTATATTCACTCCATAGCCAACAGAAGGTGTCACAGCGATATACTTACCAGAGAGATTGTGTGCTTGTAAGCCTGCTTCTATTCTGTCTTTCATTTGATAGTAGTAACGTCCCTCTAAACCCAAACTAAAATTAGCGGTTAGGAAGTTGTCATTGAGCACACCTGAAGATTTTGCAAGAGTAGAGAGAGAAAAAGCATCTCCTAATTTATACTCAAAAGCGATAGGAGCAAGTTTGATCATGTACTTAGATTCCTCACCTAACTTGTAAGCGACATCTTCTTCTGTGATATATTTGATTGTATCGGAAGCATAGTTTGATTGACCAAAAAGAGATCCAGTAACAATGAAAATTCCAAGTAAAATTATGATTAAGCTTTTCATTATCTGTTGGCTTGAGAGTTAATAGAGATGATGTTAATATCTTCAGATAGAGATACGATTTTGCTTTTAGAAACACCTTCAGCACCTAAGGTCAATGTACTTACTTTACCTGAAGATTCCTGAATGACATTTTCATCACAATAATTAGTGATGAATCTACATTTTCTACAGGTGTAGTCGTGATAAATCTCTAACCTAGGGCTGAGATAAACAGAGATTGGAGTATATTCTGTTCTAATTTCAGAATTGATAAGATTGTCACCATAGATAATATCTAATTTACCAAAATTGGCATCTATTATTAATTCACCACTCACCTTCTCTATAGAGAGATCTGTCTTATCACTATTGATATTAAACTCTCCCTTACAGTTAACTAATTTACATTCGTCATACTTAGATTCCATCTTAAGGTCTCCAGAATAGTCCATCAACTCTATGGTGCAGAATTGTGACTCTATGTCCACCTTATCAATTTTTCCTGTGATTGCTAAGTCCCCAAATGCATTCCTAATCTCTACAGAAGCATACTTTGGTATTGTCAGATTAAGTAGAGTTTTAATATTAGACTTGGGTTTGTCTGCAATATCTTCAATCTGGATGGCATTACTGAAATAAATGGTGTTACCTCTTTTTTCAAATACGATTTGAATTTTCTCCAAATCCTTTTGAGCTTGACTTTGCTCCTTATACCTAGCAACTATCTCAACCTCTGCAGTGACCTCAGACTGATCCGCTACTTGAATATTGATAAATGTTCTTTCACCAGAAATATTTATGAATTCTCCTGACTGATAGGAGATCGTCTTGCTTAGGGACTTTACCTCTTTGAAGGTCTCTTGACCAAATATTAGGCTAGCCTGAAGTAAGAATAATAAAGTGATTATTAGATGGTTCATGTTGTTGCTGCTATCATTTCTTTTAAGAGTTTACTCTTGTCTCTTTCTACCCTTGCGAGTAATCTATTAACTGATTCGTCTTGCCCATAATTTTCTTTCATTTTCTGTATTGCTTCAATTGCTACCCTTAAGTCTTCTAAGTGCATTTTAAATTTTTCAAGTTCTTCTTCTGAAAAGATGAACTCATTCGCATGTATGTACATATAGATATCTGTAAGATTTTCGTCAACATTAATAGTATTGAAGGTATCATATTCTCCTTCAGCCACTTGCTCTGTTTCGGATCGATATTCGAATTCTGACACATGAGCTGTCCTAGATGATAGAAGGTAGGCAATGATTCCTAGGAGTACGATAATAATCAACCCTGCCCACCTCAAGGACTTAGTAGATGTACCTTGAGATATTGTTTCTGTAGGCCAATTATCTGCATCTAGTGCCTCTTCTATCCCTCCCCACAAGTTATCTGGTGCCTTATAGCTTGGTAATTGATTCAATTGCTCGCTAAGGTCTAGCTGATCAGAGAGTTCACTCCATCTATCAGGTGCTTTGTATTGGTGCTCCTTAAGCATAGCCAACATTTCTTGATATGTCATTTTCTCTTTCATTCTTGTAAGTAAGATTGAAGTTGAATTTTCAATTTCGTTTTGGCAAAGTTGAGTTGAGATTTCGACGTACCAACAGTAATGTCCATCGTTTCTGCAATCTCGGCATGCGAGAATCCTTCGACCTCGTACATGAGAAATACTGTCCGACTTTTTAACGGCAACGTCTGTATTGCTTGTTCGATATATTCCACATCGAAGCTGTCAGTATACTTTAGTTTGACAGATTCTAAATCCAAACTTTCTTTTCTGTGCTTTCTTGAGTAGTAGGCTTTTCGTACAAGTATTTGCTTTATCCAACTGTGAAAATATTTTGGCTCTTTTAGTTTAGCAAGGTTTTTGAATGCATCGATAAATGCCTCTTGCAGCAAGTCACTCGCTTCATCTGTATCATTAGTCAATCTATAGGCAATAGTATAGAGACTATCCTTATAGCTATCATAAAGCTCACGCTGGGCATCCCGATCGTTATGCAAGCAAAGCCTTATGATAGTTGTAAGATCCATATTATTTGTTTGGAGTCCTAGACTATAGGTTCCTTTCGAAAATAAATTCTAATTCTTGGGTAGCTTCTATTCCGTCCATATCTATTTCTTCTGTACTAATCATCTTCAAAATATTGCCATCAAAATCGACACTATTTGCTTCTTCAAATTCTGGTGATTGAAAGTTATCATCAGCATCGAGAGTCCAGACGTTCTCTGCATCTAAGTTACCTAAATCAGCCAACACTGACTGCACTAATACCCCATCTAAGTAAACATCAATTGTTACTGATAATTCTCCAGACATTTGAAATGTTTTGTCGGCGTTGATATTGATATATGCATCGCTTGATGCATAGTCTATCGTAGTGTCGAATTCTGAATCAAGACCACCGATTGCAATGGTGCCATCTCCTGACGCATCTACAAGTGTCCATTGACCTATATAAGCATCTACTGGATCTACTTTATCTCGGCATGATGTCGTTAATAAAATCACTATTAGGAATAGGAAAGATATTTTTAAAATATTCATTATTTTTCTATTTTGTAATTTATAAAAATGTTTGAAATACAACGTTGTACCTATAAAGTGGTCGCAAAGGCGCAAAAGGTTGGAAAGAGGTTGGATTTTATTTTAAAATTTTAATCAAAATGGCTCTAAAGCCAACGAACACGGAGCTTAAAGAAAAAAATAACAAACTAGTTTTTTTTCAAACTCATTCATTCTACTCTTAGACAAACTTGTTTCAAAGTAACATTTTGTGCTATCATAATGACCTTAATTACAAAATCAATTAAGAATTTACAAAGATTGAAGATTATAGAAAATAACTTCAGATAAGGTTAAAAGAATTCTCTATTTTTAAGAAACAATATGACTTACTATGAAGGCTTTCTTATTTACAATTCTTTTTGCTTTATTCTCTTTTCTCGCCATTGGGCAATCAAAGCTTAACATAGGTGTTGAACTCGGACAGTCAGCAGTCTCAGGAGATATAGAAGCACTTTACTTTGAAGGTTACGCATTGAGACTCTATGTGCAAAAGCCCCTTTTCTTATTTTTAAATACAGAGAGCTCAATCGATTTATCTAGAAATTACGGACTTAGTCATATTCCTGTTTCCATCAATTCGTCTTCTGCCGAAGAGGTATTTGCTGCATACCAAAATAAAAATCTAGCTATAGTTCAAAACCTGAGTACGACTCTAAGACTGGATTCCTTTAGATTTGAAATCGAACCCTATTTAGGAATTGGCTTAGGTACATCAAAGAGCTTTTTCAATCTACTGGATGAAAACAACATGCCCTATGAAGATGTCGCTGAAGAAAGTGGATATTCTAATAATGACCCTGATTACCTAGTCAAAATTGATGGTATTTATGATGATACATATGAGACTGAAGGATTTATCCAAAGAGGATTATTTGGATTTGGTGACTTGAGATTCAACTTATATTATACAGCCGGATTAAGGTTGCATTATCGGTTGACAGATTGGCTATTGTTAGGTCTCTCTCACTCTTATCTCTTTGTCAAATCAGACTACTTAGATGGAGTAAAGACAAGAAGTGAATTCGAAACAAGTAGGGATCGTGACTTCATTCAATCAACCCGACTTTCTTTGAAGTTAAGATTTGGAACATAGTGTAGGTAGATAATTACTAAATTACAAATAACCATTCAACATGATTTTAAGTACATTTTATTCTAACAAAGTTGACTATGATGCATTATCAGAAATCTTGAAAAAGCACTTACCAAAAGCTAAGCTCTCATACTCTAGTGAAAACGAATATCAAATCATCAATGTAGAAGTCAAGAAAGGACTCTTTTCATCTCCTGATAAGTTGAAAATCTCATATCGTCAAAGATTAGAACCAAACTCCGAATCTCCAAATACAGACTGTTCTCTCTCTAATAACTTGAGAGGGCTTCATGGCTTTGTTGGAAATATTCCTGCACAAGATCAACAATCTAAAGAGAAGTTTCAATTAAAAATCAACAGAGTCAATTGTGAATTTTCTCTCATCCAAGAGAAAGGATCACTCTCGAATACCAATGAGATCATCAAAGATATCGCTTCAGAATTCGATGCAATACTCTTTGTTCAACCTGATTCAATCTTTTCAAAATCTCAATTTAGTCAACACTTCCTTAATAAGGATCTGAATCTCATTCTGGATCAAATGGGACAATCTGAAGTGACGGACTTTGGACCAGAAATAGATCAGCTCTACAACAAAAAGCAAGACGAATATCAAAACTATCTCAAGCAAATACCTCAAGAAGGAAGGGAGAGAAAGTTAGCGAATGAGGTAATTATCGCAGCTCAAGGAATCAAGGTGAATAAGTATCTACCTGCAATACCCAATGAGGCAGTAACTACACTCAGAACAGCAAATGAAATTGCAGAAAGGGTCACTGTATTAGCAATTATTAACTTGTTCGCGAGCAATCATATTTCGGCGGAGCAAACATTGAAAATTTTGGAAGACAATGGCTTAACTCAAAAGATAACAACTAAAGAAAAAGACCTACTTCACAACCCTACTGACGAAAAGAAGTCTATTGAGACATGGAAGTGTGAAGGCATCTGGGTATTGCTATGGGCACTAAACCTTCACGATAACCTTGGTGACACAGCATCACTCTGTGACTTAGGTAATATCCCAAAAGAAGATTATCCGATTCACAATCCAAAAGGCTTTACAAGTAGGATATTTGATCATAGATCGAAAAAAGAAATCCTTGATCATGCAGATCTCTACTACCGATACAACTGGGCAGGAGTTGATTTAAGAATACATCGAATGGAATCATCACAACTCAACCCAGGAATAGTCCATGAAAGACTTTACGCTTTTAATTGGTTGACAAACTACATGGGTCAAGACTGGGACAATGTAAGCTGTGATAGTTAACTATCCTAATCAATGGACTAAGCAAATATGTTATATCTTAATGGAATGAAAAAACTTTCTATAGTAATCTTATTGTTCAATGTCTTGTGTATTAATGCTCAGGACACTTTAAGAGTAGGAGAAGTTTTTGACTTTGACATCGGTGATGAATTTCATTATGAAAGAACTCTGTCTCAGTTAAATGGAATCCAAGTGGATAGAATATTCATTGAAGACAAGTGGTATTCAGATCAGCAAGACACACTCTTCTACAAAATTCGAAAGAATCAATATTCGGACTTTCAAAGCAGTCCTGGACCCTCGGGTATGTGGTATGACGTAAATCAATACTACACTCATCTTGACACCTTCGTCTGGCTTGATGTATTCAGTAGTAATCCATGTGGCAATTCTGACACTTGCGTAGTCACAACTGAGTTTGACACTTACTGTGATCGTCAATCAATGCGTGTCAGTCTGAGAACAGGATTAATCGACTTCGAAGAGAATACTGAAATCAATGCATATGCGATAGGACTGGGAGTAGTTTTCAATTCCGATTATCAGGATGATGGAAACACTGGAACAGAAACACAACTCGTGTATTACAAAAAAGGCACTGAAGAATGTGGTGCTCCAAACTATTTGACAAACATCGAGGAGACTAAACCTAATCCTTCTATCCTAACCTATCCAAATCCATTTCATGATAAATTATTCTTTGAATTTGATCCAGACGATGATGAACATTCAAACATTGAGATTTATGATTTATATGGAAATCTTACATTTAGCAACAGCAAGCTAAATAATAATCTTACTATCGAAACTAAAAGTTGGGAGTCTGGTATTTACTTCTTCCAATACCGAAGAGGTGACACCTTTATAACCTCTAAATTAGTTAAAGAAGAGTAGCTTACATTGAGTTTTTTGAATGTCAAAAATCTGCTTTACGACTAGACTTCATGCCGAACTTAAACTTATCTATACTCTTTAATCTTATACAGAGTAAAGAATAATACAATGGCACTCAACAAAAGAACCTTAATCCTATCTTCAATCATATTAGCAACATCCATCCTTGGCCTACTTGCTTTCAAATCTGCAAGTGTCAATCCCACACAACAAAACCTCATCAAAGAGGAAAGAAAGGCTTCACAAGAATCAAAAGATTACTGGTATGATGGTACTGCAGAAATCTCAAGTTATCAATTGACTCAAGCTCGATATGGAGAATTGCATGAGGGTACTACTGTCCTGGTCTATGTCACAGAACCATTCTCTTTTCAGTCGAATACTAAAGCAGATCGTCCTAACTATGATGACATCCCAGTATTAAAGTTGAATAAGACAGTGAAATTCAACACAGGCATTTATCCTTATTCGATGATGAATAGTACTTTCTTTCCCTTTGAGGATGGAGATCAATCAGTAAAAATCTCTACATCAATACAAGAGTGGTGTGGCATGACCTACACTGAAATGACAAATAGAGGGAGTCTTAAATTTAGTCACAACTCATACTTTGAAGGAGCCAGTTATGCTGATAAAACGATTGCCAATGCACTCCTTGAAGACGACCTCTGGTCACTTCTCAGATTGAATCCTGAGCTGGTGCCAATAGGTAAAGTCTCTCTCATCCCATCAATGTTATATCTCAGTCTGATGCATCAAGAAAACAAACCATACGAAGCAGCTGCAAGCTTAGAAAAAGGAAGTGATGGTACGAGCTCTTATTCACTTTCATATCCTAGCCTCAATAGAACACTCTCGATAAAATTTAATTCTGCATTTCCATATGAAGTATTAGGTTGGGATGAAACTTATCAGAGTGGATATGGTCCAGCCAAAAAACAGTTGACAACTCAAGCATTGCTCAAGAAAACTTTAAAAACTGATTATTGGAATAAGAACAGTAATGCAGACTCTGAGTTAAGATCAACTTTGGGACTTAACTAGAATTGCTTCAAATAATACGAGTTAAATATTAGTATGTCGGTTATATTATAATAAAATGAGTCAATCTCTGCGTATAAAATACGCATCATCGCATGTGCCGCCCACAGCGGTAGCTACGGCTATGATCGAGCTTTTCGCCTTAATCTTAATAAATTCTCTTCAATAATCTTATCCGACACCTTAAAATCTAAATGGTATTACAACGCGTGATTAAAAATACAAGACATCTCTCATATCTTATCCTGACTGTATTTTTTGTCATACAGAGTTGTGATAATAAAGGCACTAATGAAAAACCTTCATCCGTAACTCAAGCAGAAGATGTTAAGGTCAAGTACCTATCTGACATTATTCCAATGATCGGTGAATGTAATATCCTACTTGGGAATGGAAAGTCCTCTAACAATCAATCGATTATTCGGATAAAGATTTTTTCTATACGCAGAATGATGGTAGCAAGGATTGAGTAGTCTACAAAATGCCAAACTCTGATGTTACTTCCAAAACATCTAGCAAACAAGGACAGAACTCCATCATAAAAAAGAATGGCTACCTCTGGATGGTGGTAAACTTAATGACACACTTCAAGCAAGGTGCATACAATCAAACAAATGGTAAAGATCCTGAAAAGAATATTGTCTGGTGTGGAGGAGCAGAGACCTATGGTGGTGATATCCCTAAGCAATATGCCAATGGATCATACACCGAAGTCTGGTTTAGTAAGGCAAGTATAGGAGTCGGACAGCTCCTAAATAATCTCACCAATTAATGTAGGTAACTACTCATGTAATTCAATCTTCA